>VTLG01000536.1_pt1 | contig 58961 bp, 86 predicted proteins | sample 4694571 | NCBI WGS metagenome assembly VTLG01 (sample SAMN12604809, study PRJNA352737) | marine metagenome | biome: ENVO:00000447; feature: ENVO:00000209|ENVO:00000569|ENVO:01000036; material: ENVO:00002151; isolation source: viral sequences binned using virsorter ...
CAAGTACCCCGCCTCTCCTCTCCCCTCCCCTACCAGGGCCTGGTGCCTGGGTGCACCCCCCTGAGCTCGCATACGTTACCTATTATATATACATAGCAATCCGCTCACACGATTACCAAAAAATAGGGGTACACCCTTAAATTAACTAAACAACAAAGTAAACTTGCCAACACCCAAATAAATATCAGAATAGTTAGGGGAGTCCCAGCCCCTAAAAAATTTTTTTTAAAAAAACAAAAATTACTATTGACTTTTTTGTCAACCCCCCCTTAAATGCTAAACTCATGCTGTAAGTTATTACTTCCCTTTAAATATTATTTAGCTAAATGTGTTTTGGCTATATGAATTCTATCTGGATAAATATTTGCCTTTTTTGATAAAAGGGGGTTTAAATAAGTATTTAAACTAAATATTATTTAAACTAAATATTATTTAAATTAAATAGTATTTAAACTAAATATTATTTAAGGGATGCTCCTAATGTTTCATGTGGAACATATTTATGCTTGATGGTTTGACTCTGGAAAAGGTTAAAGACCTTCCTGTTAATGAGCAGGAAGAGATTCTAAAGCTTCTTGGACAATTAGAGGAAGCTCAGAGAAAGGAAGCCGCGCAGGCAGGATTTATTGATTTTGCCAAGTATATGTGGCCTGCCTTTATAGAGGGCAGACATCACAAGATCATGGCAGAAGCCTTTGAGAAGATAGCAAGGGGCGAACTGAAGCGGTTAATAGTGAATATGCCGCCTCGTCATACCAAGTCCGAATTTGCATCCTTTTTACTTCCGGCATGGTTTCTTGGGCAATATCCTGAAAAGAAGATCATACAGACGGCACACACCGCTGAGTTATCGGTTGGTTTTGGCAGAAAGGTTCGTAACCTGGTCGATAGTGATGATTTCAAGAAGGTTTTCCCCGGTTTGTCGTTAAGGGCGGATTCAAAGGCCGCAGGACGCTGGAGTACCAGTTCAGGAGGAGAATACTTCGCTATCGGGGTTGGCGGGGCAGTGACTGGTAAAGGTGCTGACCTGCTTATTATTGATGACCCCCATAGTGAACAGGAAGGACAAAGCATAGACCCGGCTGTATTTGACCGCACCTATGACTGGTACACTTCCGGCCCAAGACAGCGATTACAGCCCGGCGGGGCAATTGTTATTGTGATGACCCGATGGCACATGCGTGACCTTACGGGCAAGATTATTAAGTCTTCCGCTCAGAGACATGGGTCTGATGAGTGGGAAGTGATCGAATTTCCGGCAATCATGCCTTCAGGGAAACCTTTATGGCCTGAGTTCTGGAGCCTCGCAGAGCTATCTGCGCTTCAATCTGAACTGCCTGCATCCAAATGGAATGCACAGTATCAGCAAAATCCGACCTCCGAGGGAGGCGCACTGGTAAAGAAAGAGTGGTGGAAGATATGGGAATATGACAGCCCTCCGCCATGTGATTTTGTCATACAGTCCTGGGATACAGCGTTTCTCAAGACACAACGGGCAGATTACTCTGCTTGCACAACATGGGGGGTATTTTACCACCCAGATGACGAGGGGGTCACTAAACCCCAGATCATCTTGATTGATGCGTATAAAGAGCGGCTAGAGTTCCCTGAACTCAAGAAAACCGCCCTTGAAATGTATAACGAGATGCAACCTGATGCGTTTATCGTTGAAGGGAAAGCGGCAGGAATGCCTTTAATATTCGAGTTGAGAGCGATGGGTATCCCGGTACAGGAATACACACCGTCCCGTGGGAATGACAAGATAGCCAGAGTGAATGCCATAGCGGATCTGTTCGCATCGGGCATGGTCTGGTGTCCTGAAACACGGTTTGCCGAGGAAGTCATGAATGAGTTTGCTGCGTTCCCAGCAGGCGAACATGATGACCTGGTAGACTCTTCCACGCAAGCACTGCTTCGTTTCAGACAGGGAGGATTCCTGAGTCTGCACTCCGATGAAGAGGATGAGCCTGATTATATCAAGCCAAGGCGGGAGCCTTATTACTGATGGAAAAATTTAAGTTAAATGTTTCAGGCTGGATTGAAATCGATCAAACAGTTGTTGTAGAAGCAGAAGATTCTGAAAAAGCAATAGATGAAGCATTAGAGCTTTTTGATGTTAATGGGCAAGTTAATGTCTTTGAGCTTACATTTGATGTTATAAAGCCTGATGGATTACTCAATAGTTAATACCTGGCCTGTAGAAAATGCCTTGCGACCTATCTTTAGGAAGAAGTGTCTTTTAGGAAAGAAGACCTTTTATCCGAAGAAATGGTTTAGACCTACCAAAGAGCTTGAGGATTCCTATACAGAAATCCTTGAAGAGCTGAATAAGATGATGAAGAGGGTAGATGATTTCCCTGTTTTTCAGCATATTAGCCCAGATCAGCTCTATATATCAGATGATGACAAATGGAAAATGTTCTTCCTCAAGGGAGGAAATATACGGTTTGAGAGGAACTGTGAGCAATTTCCCGTAACTATGAATATTCTGGATAAGTATCCTGAGATTGTATCGGCATACTTCTCCGTACTAGGGCCAAAGAAGATGCTCAATCCGCATCGAGGGCCGTGGTCAGGCGTTCTCAGGATGCACATGGGAATGCACATACCTACAGAGGGCAACGGATGTCTTCTGGTATGTAACAAAGAAGAGTATTACTGGCGTGAAGGGAAGGTAGTGGTATTTGATGATACCTATGAACACTTCGCTGCCAACTATACAGACAGGAACAGGGTCATACTATTTCTGGACATTATGCGTCCATTGCCTTGGTTCTGGGACAAAGTAAACAGATTTGTAGTGTGGTGCGCCAGGTTTATTCCTTACTTCAGGACACCGATAAAGCGTCACAAGGAATGGGAAAAGGTATTTTACGATGGCGGTAGTAGAAGCAAGTGAGGTTGCAGCAGAACTTACCGCGCATGAACGCGAATGTGCTTTACGGTATGAGCATATTCAGGAAAGGCTTGAGTCTGGTGAAAAACGATTCGCTAGGCTGGAAGCCATGATATGGGGACTATACGTTATATTAATCGGCTCCTCCATAATACCGCAACTTATTAACTAAGGAGGCTTCATGCCTTTTTTGCAAAGTAACATCCCGTACTTCAAGTGCTGGGTGCGTAGGGAATATACGCACGGTCATCAGAAGTATCATGGAGAGTTTCTTCATGCGATGGCAATAGCCGTTACTACCATACCCTGTCGGTGTCTGAGCTTTCAGGTAATCTTTACTGGGGCTGAAACCTACGACAACGATGAACCCAATGTTCATGGCGGGGCAATGTGGGCAAGAATGCCAATTACAGCACTGGTGGGTGATACCCCTTTCGAGGAGTGGCCTGAACCAATGCCTGTATGGGCGGCACAACCTTGGGACTGTTCATCGAGGACACATGCAGTATATGTTCTCGACAGATGCACACCATGTCCTTGGTTGGCAAAGATTGATGGCGAGTTTTATCCCGCCAAGTATTATTTTACCGTGGATTACACCGATTCAGAGATTGGTGATGATCCTGCACAGCACAAACAATCCCATGTTCTGGAACTGCTTGATGCAGGGGAATGGACAGGGAACATAATAGCATTACCGAATAATCGTGTCAGGGTGTCCCATCCCGCTTGGTTTGAAATGGGAGAAGGCGCACCTGACTTCAGACCATCTCAGCACATCCATTACAGCAAGTCTGATCTGGATTACACGCTAGATGTGAACAGGGTATTTGATAACTTATATTCAGGGGTTAAAGATGAAAAAGAAATCTAAAGGCTATGCCAAAGGCGGCATGATGAAAGCTAAAGGAATGAAAGCTGGCGGCAAGATGCCTATGGCAAAAGACCCGAAAACTGGTCAGATGGTTCCAACCTTCGCTATGGACGGCAAAGGCAAAATGATGGGTGGCGGCAAAGTAATGATGGCTCCCAAGGGAATGAGTGCTGGCGGAGCAGTTACTGCGGTTAGCAAGGATATGAAGAAGAAAGGTGGAGCCAAAGGCGGCAAAACTGTTGCGAGAGGATCAGGTGCAGCAAGACCCCAAAAGTTCGGAAAAAACGGGTAGGGCAGAAAGAATCAAGTCTTTGATGATCCGTGGCGCAGCCGTGCTAAAAAAGGCAGCAAAGATAAAAGAACAGATGTCAGCTTACACACAAGCCCCAAAGAAAATGAGAAAGCGCAGAGTTTCTCTTGAAGCGGCTTTTGAGAAAGAAAAGAAGTCTTCGGGCAAAAGGAAAAAATAATGGCTAATAGGCGTACAAAAAAAATTAGATCACTTGCATATGAAAACCAGAAAAACCCCGAAAGCTTAAAACAGTTTGCAGGTGGCGATGACTCTCCTGAGAGTGTAAAGGCAAGAGAAAAGAAAGCAAAAAGAAAAATGAAAGAAACGCTCAAAAGAAGAGCAAAAGAGGCTGCTTCTTCAAAGAAAGAAGGGACTGCTAGAAATGTTGCTAAATTGGGTAGAGCAGTAGGATCTAGGTTGGCAGCGCCAGTAGGTGTCGCATTAGGAGCAGTAGAAGCTGCAAAAGGCGTAAAAGAAGCGATTGGCGATCCTTTTATAAGTGATGGCACTCTTATGAGTAAAAAAATAACAAAAAGAAAAGATCCAGAAACAGGCAGATCAGTAGAAGAATTATCAATCCGGCCTGTTAGTAGCAGAATAAAAGAACCTCTTTCTGAATTAGAAGAAGCAAGCAGACGAGGCAGGATGGCTTCCTTGGGTCGTGGTACAACAATGAAAAAAGGCGGGAAAGTTCCTAACTGGCAAGACCACGTTAAAGCAAAGTATGGCAAATAAATTATGGCAATAGATTCCGCACTAAGCCCTTTTGATGAAGACCTTGAAGGGGAAGGTGGACTAGAAATCAGTATTGAAAACCCTGATTCTGTAGCGATTGCTACGGAAGATGGTGGCGTATTGATTGATTTTGATCCCAACAATCCTTTGACTGGGGGAATGAATCATAGCTCTAACTTGGCTGAGTTTGTTGATCCAGCAGAGCTAGACAGGCTGGGTTCAAGCTTGGTGGGTTCTTATCTTTCTGACAAGGATAGCCGAAAAGACTGGGAAGATTCTTATATACGTGGATTAGAGCTTCTTGGATTAAAGTTTGAAGATCGAACTACTCCGTGGGATGGTGCATGTGGCGTATTTCATCCTATGCTTTCTGAGGCAGTTGTTCGCTTTCAGGCACAGACCATACAGGAAATATACCCTGCGGCAGGCCCAGTAAAGACAGATATTATAGGCAAGATAACCCCAGAGAGAATAAAACAGGCTGAACGAGTACAGGATTACCTGAACTATATCATCACCCAGAAAATGGTTGAATATAGAACAGAAACAGAAAAGCTTTTATTTTCTCTTCCTATTGCTGGCTCTGCATTTAGAAAGGTTTACTTTGACCAGAACATGGGCAGACCTTGTGCTATGTTTGTTCCTGCTGAAGATTTTGTTGTCAGCTATGGGGCTTCTGATCTAACGACATGCGAAAGAGCAACGCATGTTATGAAAAAGACTGCTAATGAAATAAGAAAACTTCAGGTATCAGGCTTTTACAAAGATATAGAGCTTGGTAATGCTTCACCTGAAATTAGCGATATCCAACAGAAGTATAATGACCTTACTGGCGATTCTTACTCTGAAACTCAGGGTTATGACATGGATACTCGCCATACATTGCTTGAGATGGTGGTGGATATTGACCTCGAAGGCTTTGAGGACATGCAGAAAGGTGAGCCTACAGGGATTGCATTGCCCTATGTTGTCACTATTGATCAAAGCACACGCAAGATTCTGTCAATCAGGCGCAACTGGTCAGAGGATGATCCCAAGAAACTGCCTTTACAGCACTTTGTACACTACCAATACTTACCTGGATTCGGTTTTTACGGTTTTGGTTTAGTGCATATGATCGGTGGATTGTCCCAATCAGCCACCTCATTGCTAAGACAGCTTGTAGATGCAGGCACATTGTCTAATTTGCCTGGCGGATTAAAGGCTAGAGGACTAAGAATCAAGGGGGATGAGACACCAATCATGCCCGGAGAGTTTCGTGATGTTGATGTTCCTGGCGGTGCGATTAAGGATAACATCACATTTATGCCTTATAAGGAGCCTTCTAACGTCCTGTATCAACTTCTGGGCGATATTGTTAATGAAGGACGTAGATTTGCATCAGCAGCAGACGTAAAAGCCGCAGATATCAATGGTGAAGCCCCAGTAGGAACCACTTTAGCGGTGTTAGAGCGTGAAATGAAGGTGATGAGCGCAGTTCAAGCAAGAGTTCATCACTCAATGGGGCAGGAAATCAGGATTTTATCGGATATTGTCCGTGATTTTGGGCCTGAAACGTACCCATATGAGCTTGAAGGGGAAGAAGTTACCTCTGAAGACTTCGATGACCGTGTAGATGTTATCCCGGTAAGCGATCCTAACGCAGGAACGATGGCTCAACGCATCATGCAGTACCAAGCGGCACTACAATTAGCGGCTCAAGCCCCTCAAATGTACGATATGCCTCTTTTACACCGTCAAATGATTGAAATTCTTGGTATTCGGGACGCAGATGAGATAATTCCGACAGATAAGGACGCAAAACCCATTGATCCAGTGTCTGAAAACATGGATATCCTTAATGGTAAGCCTGTTAAGGCGTTTATTTATCAAGATCACGAAGCGCACATACAAACACACCTGTCTGCGGCACAAAATCCGAAGATTATGGAGCTAATGAGCCGTGCGCCACAAGCCAAGATGATTGAAGCGGCTATGGCAGCACATATTCAGGAGCATGTAGCGTTTGCGTACCGTGCAGGCATTGAGAAAGAGCTTGGTGTAGAGCTTCCGCCTCCAAACGAGCCATTACCAGAAGATATAGAGCTTAGAATCTCCAGATTGGCAGCTCCTGCTTCAGCTCAGTTGACTGGAAAAGCCCAACAAGAAGCGCAAATGAAACAGCAAATGGAGCAAATGCAAGATCCTGTTATACAGATGCAACAGAAGGAGCTTCAGCTTAAAGAAGCAGAGCTTCAGGGCAAAGCGCAGCTTGAAATGGCTAAAGTTCAGATGGCGATGGGCAAAGCAGTGGATCAGAAAGAGCTTGAACTCCAGCGTCTTGATCAAAATGAGCGCATCGAGACGGCAAGAATTGCAGCCAAGATAGCTGCTGACAATTTAAAAGCTGAGACAGAAGAACAAAGGATAATGACAGAAAAAGAAGCTGATGCCTTTAAACAGGGTGTGGATTTGGTTAAGGATATTACCTTGCAAGAACAAAGACTTAACGACTAATGGCAGAGCATGTTTCTAATAATCTTTTAGCAACGCTTAGAGATGTTCTTCGCTCAGAAATGAACGAGATAACAGACAATATAGCCACAGGTTCTTGTAAAGACCACGCTGAGTACACTCATGCTTGCGGTGTAATTAAAGGGCTTGCTATAGCTGAGAGAGAAATATTAGACCTCAACAAAAGACTTGAGGAGCAGTAATTCGTCATAAGGACGCAAGCGACTCTGGACGCTTATTCCAGTGCAGGAAATGACAATGAGTGCAGCAGAAAAAGTAGACCCCATTGAGGAAGAGAACGAGGAAACAGAAAAAGCCAAGCAGTTGCCAGAGCCTAAAGGATATAAAATCCTTATAGCAATGCCGGGAGCCGAGGAAAAAACCGAAGGTGGCATTATCAAGGCAGCAGTAACCAGACAGCTTGAAGAAGTTGGAGCAATGTATGGTTTGGTTTTAAAACTTGGGCCAGACGCTTATGCAGACAAAAATCGGTTTCCTAACGGGCCGTACTGCGAAGAAGGCGATTTGATCCTGATGCGTTCTTATTCAGGAACTCGATTCCGTATTCACGGCAAAGAATTTCGTTTAATTAACGATGACAGCGTTGAAGCAGTTATCCAAGATCCAAGGGGGCTAGAAAAGGTATGAGCGAAGCAGAACAAATTCCAGAGGAATCCCAAGAGCCTCAAAGTGAAGCAATGTCTTTTGAAGACAAATTTCTTGGTGTAAAGCACAAAGTTGTTAAATCCGTTCAGGAAAAGCTTGATGAGCGCAACAAACAAGAAGCCCCAGAGATGGAGCTTGAAATTGTTGATGAACGTGCGCCAGAAGACAGAAAGCCTCCTCGCACAAAGGAAGCCAAAGAATCTGACGATGAAGAGCTTGAGGGCTACAGTGAGAAAGTTAAGAAGCGCATCAACAAGCTAAAGTATGATTTTCATGAAGAGCGCAGAGCAAGAGAAGACGCAGAAAGATTGCGTGAAGAAGCTGTTCGGGTGGCTCAAGAGCTTAATAACAAGAATCAACACTTTCAAACAATTATTAATCAGGGTGAGGGAGTCTTGGTTAATCAGATTAAAGAAAGAGCTGGTTTAGCTGTTGATAAAGCTAGGTCTGAGTATAAAGAAGCTTATGAAACTGGTGAAACAGATAAAGTTATAGCGGCTCAAGAAGCTTTAATTAAAGCCCAATCTGAATTAACAGAAGCAGAAAGACAGCAAGCTGCTGTTCAAAGCAGATACCAGCAACAAGAAGATTACATGAAGGCTCAAGCAAATCAGCCGCAGCAGCCGCAGCAAGAAATGCCCAGGCAAAAAGCGCCAGCAGAGCCTACAGAAAAAGCTAAACAATGGCAAAAAGATAATCCTTGGTTCGGAAATGAAGACCATAAAGATATGACAGCATTGGCTTATGGTGTTCACGAAAGGCTTGTTAGGGACGAAGGATTTGATCCGAATTCAGATGAATATTTTGAAGCTATCAATACAACGATGCGATCAAGATTTCCTGAATATTTCGATGAGGGCGATGGTCAACAAGTGCAGACCTCTTCACCCTCTCGAAGAAACTCGACAGTCGTAGCACCAGCCTCACGTAACAATGGTGCAAGGCCGCGCAAAGTGAAGTTAACGCACAGTCAGGTCGCACTCGCAAAGCGGCTTGGTCTAACCAACGAGCAATATGCCAAACAACTTACTAAGGAGAGAATCTAATGTCTGATGATAACGAGCTTTTAATATCTGAAGATGACGAGTGGGTGATGGCAGATGAGCAAGAGCGCACTCCAAGGTCTAATGAAGGCCGTGAAGCTACAGAAAGACCGGGTGGGTCTTGGCTACCAGCATCTGTCTTGCCAGTACCAGAGCCAGAAGATGGTTGGGTATTCCGCTGGGTAAGAACCAGTACTCTTGGCAACTCTGATAATACGAATGTATCTCAGAAGTTTCGAGAGGGATGGATTCCTGTCAAAGCTGAAGATCACCCAGAGTTACAGGTAATGTCTGATATTGAATCCCGATTTGATGGAAACCTTGAAATAGGCGGTTTACTGCTTTGCAAGGCTCCCAAAGAAGCGATGGATGAAAGAGCTGAGTACTATAGAAATATGGCTAATCAGCAGATGGAATCTGTAGACAATAGCTTTATGAGAGAAAATGATCCGAGAATGCCGATGTTAAAACCAAATCGGACAACTCGCACAACTTTTGGAAGAGGAAGCGGTTAGTCCTCTAAATCATTCATTTTATTTCTTAGGAGATAACTATGGCAACTTCAGCCGCCCCGACAGGGGCTGAACCTGTAGGCACTCTAAGTGCCAGTGGTTCTTTTACTGGAAAGGTTCGCCATATCAAGATTGCGAGTGGTTATGGCACAGCTATCTTTTATGGTGACTTTGTAAAGTTGGTTAGCTCTGGAACTGTGGAAAAAGACACAGGAACAACTTCTTTAACACCTGTAGGTGTTTTCATGGGTTGTTCTTATACAGATCCTAATACTAATCAAAAAACCTTTAATCAGCAGTTTCCTGCAAGCACAGCAGCTTCTGACATCATGGCGTATGTTCTTGATGATCCAAGCGTGTTGATGCGTATGCAAGGAGATGCAACTTTGGCTCAGACTACACTTGGCAACAACGTAGCGGTAGTTCAAACTGCTGGTTCAACCTCAATCGGTCGCAGCAAGAATGCAGTTGATTCAAGCACTGTGGCTACAACTAACACTCTGCCGTTAAGGATCATTGACTTTGTTGATGGCCCTACTAGCACGGTTGGTGATGCGTTTACTGATGTCATCGTTAAGTTTAACGTAGGACACATATACGAAAACACCACAGGCATATAAGGAGACTAACTAATGGCTATTTCAAGAGCGCAAATGCTCAAAGAGCTGTTACCGGGTCTAAATGCCCTGTTCGGTCTTGAGTATGAAAAGTACGAAGATGAGCATACGATGATTTATGAAACTGAATCATCTGATCGTTCATTTGAAGAGGAAGTAAAACTTTCGGGTTTTGCTGCTGCACCTGTAAAAGCTGAAGGAGCTGCTATAAGCTACGATTCAGCACAGGAATCTTTCACTGCACGTTACAACCATGAGACTATTGCTCTTGGTTTCAGCATCACAGAAGAAGCTATGGAGGATAACCTCTATGATTCCCTGTCTGCTCGATACACCAAGGCTCTTGCCCGTGGTATGGCGTACACAAAGCAAGTGAAAGCAGCGTTTCCTTTAAACAACGGTTTCACTAATTCTTACCAGACTGGTGACGGGGTTAACCTGTTCACTGCGGATGGCGATGGTGTAACTGGTGGTGATGGACACCCGCTTGTAAGCGGAGGCAAGAACAGCAACCGTCCTGCGACTGCGGCTGATCTCAACGAAACTTCATTAGAAGATGCAGTAATTAACATTGCAGCATTTACTGATGAGCGTGGCTTGTTGATTGCAGCTCGACCCAGGCGATTGATTGTTCCACCTGCGTTGCAGTTTGTGGCAACTAGGCTTCTGGAAACAGACGGCAGAGTTGGTACAGCGGATAACGACATCAACGCTTTGCGTAACAATGGATCTATACCTGAAGGCTACTCAGTCAATCATTACCTGACTGACACTAATGCCTTTTTCATAATCACTGACGTTCCTAACGGAATGAAGCACTTTGAGCGTACTGCGCTTGAAACTTCTATGGACGGTGATTTCGATACAGGTAACGTCCGTTACAAAGCTAGAGAGCGTTATAGCTTTGGTGTATCCGACCCTCTTGGGATCTACGGATCTCCGGGTACATCTTAACCTGTGGGGGCGTATGCCCCCATTTCCTTTTCCTGACTGCGTAAGCAGACACTAGCCAAGACAGGAGAATATAATGGCTAATACAACCTTTAATGGCCCAGTCCGTTCAGAAAATGGATTTACGGTCATATCCAAAAACAGTACAACAGGTACTGTTACAACTGAATTCACCCTAGATGGAAACGGATTGCAAGTCACTCCAGTTGCCTTGGCAGATACAACAGCTATTTCGCTAACAGCAACAGCTCATGGAGGAAGAACTTCTGTAGTTCCTGCTCTGTCAGCTAACTGCACTTTGACTTTGCCTAGTCCCTCTGCTGGTGTTTTCTTTAAGCTAGTTTACGGTGGTGCGGCAGAAGAGACAGAAAATCTGATTATTGATACAGGATCAGACACAAACTTCTATCTTGGCGGCATCGTTCATCTTGACTCAAACGCAGATAATGTTTCTGTGTATGCGGATGGAAACTCAAACTCAATCCTGACGTTGACGGATTTTGGCTTATTTGAGATTAACGTACTGGCGAAAGATTCAACCAATTGGTATATCTGGGGATATCAGGAAGGCGCAGATGTGCCTGCCTTCACTGACCAGTCATAATGGCATGGGGGCGAAAGCCCCCCTTTATTTTGGAGATATACAATGGCTGATGCAGTAACCTCTCAGACAATCCAAGATGGCGCACGAAACCTGATTATGAAGTTCACTAATGTTAGTGACGGATCAGGGGAGTCTGCTGTCAAGAAAGTAGACGTATCTGCTTTGTCTGCTGATCCAATGACAGGTGCTACATGCACTCGTGTTGCGATTAGTAAAATACAATTTTCTACAGTTGGTATGAGCGTTAAAATAGAATTTGATGCTTCCACTAACGTGTTGGCGGCACACCTTCCAGCAGATTACGCTGACGAATTAGACTTTACCTCTTTTACTGGCATACCTAATAATGCTGGTTCTGGTATCACTGGAGACATTGACTTCACAACAGTGGGGCATGGCAGCGGTGATGCTTATACAGTGGTTTTAACAATGGTGAAATCCTATGGCTAAACTTGAAGTCTTTCAAAACGGAAACTGGAATAATGGAGATCCTGTATACCAGATTGGTATGAAGAACTCTGATGGTACATATGAAACCGTTGTTTTTGACTTAATGACCAAATCGGAAGCAGAGCGAGTTTTAAAAGAAATGAGCAAGGATTTGGAAGTTGTTAGATCAAGGACGAAAGACGGAACTTTTGCCAAGGATGATCCTAACACAAAAGAAAATGAGGCATGGGAAGTAAAGAAGAAAACCCCTGCCAAAAAGAAAGCTCCAGCCAAAAAAGCACCTGCTAAAAAAGCTGTGGCTAAAAAAGCTTCTGTTAAGAAAAAAGCTCCTGCAAAAAAGAAGGCTGCTAAAAAGAAATAATGCGTAACTATAGAAAAGAATACGATAGTTATCATGGCAAGCCTAAACAAAAAAAACGCAGAGCAGGAAGAAATGCTGCTCGTAGAAAAATGTCAGAAGCGGGGAAAGTTAAAAAAGGTGATGGGAAAGATGTTCATCATAAGGACAAGAATCCTATGAACAATAAAAAAAATAACCTGAAAGTAGTTAGCAAAAGCAAAAATAGAAGCGTCAGGAGAAAGTGATGAGCAGGCCAAATTATAGCAGTCCTATAACCAATCCTTACGCGAAGATGCGTGAATCTGCGTATTCAGGGCTTGGAAACCAGTATGGTAATGTACAGATGCCAAACCCATATTCTCTTGATAGACCTAGAGGCTTTTCCTCGCCTGTTTTTCCTCGCCCAATGCAACTGAGCCAACCACAATACAATCCTCCCATGGGCGGAATGTACGGTGGAGGGAAGGGTGGTGGAAACATGTATGGTATGGGCGGATATCGACCAGCCGCTCCATATATGCCTGGAAGATATGGCAACACCATGACAGGTATGGGTAGTTATGGGATGCCTAGCTTTAAAGGAGGGTATTCTCCTTTTGGGTACGGTGGCGGAATTGGTCAGTCAATATATGGAACAATGGGTAACATGCAAAGTCCTTTTCCTCACGGAGCTTATTTTTTAACACCCGGAGGAGCTTTGGGCGGAATGCCCCAGTACCAACAACAGCAGTATTACGGAACCACTAACGTCCATCCAATAACAGGCGCGGTAACCCTGCCTCCTAACACAGGGAGCAATGTTTAATGGCAACTAGCGGGACGTTTGCATTTACGCTTGATCTTGCTGATGCTATGGAAGAAGCTTATGAGCGTTGTGGTTTAGAACTGCGTAGCGGATATGATTATCGTACCGCAAGGCGAAGTCTTAATATGCTTATGCTAGAGTGGCAGAACAGAGGCTTGAATCTTTGGACTGTTAAGAACGCATCGCAAACTTTGACGGCTGGCACAAGCACTTACGCTTTAACTTCTGAAAAACTTGAAATAATAGAAGCAGTGTTAAGAACAGATGAGGGAGACACCTCTCTTCAGTCTGACTTGACGATGAACAGGGTTTCTGTGGCAACATATGCTCAACAAACAAACAAGCTAACTGATGGAAGACCAATACAGTATTTTGTTGAAAGAACACCAACAAATCTAAATATTATTGTATGGCCTGTTCCAGATAGCGCAAAGACGTATGTATTTAATTATTACTACATGGAGCGTATAGAAGATGCTGGATCAACAGCTTCTTTAAATATGGACATTCCAGCTAGATATCTGCCCTGTTTAACCGCTGGGTTGGCTTATTATATTTCTATGAAAAGACCAGAATCACAAAGTCTTTCTCCAATGTTAAAGCAAGTTTATGATGAGCAGTGGGAAATGGCTTCTGATGCGGCACGGGAAAAAGCTTCATTTCAGGTTGCGCCTGGTGGCTACGCTAATTTATGAGTAATTATGCTAATGGAAAACATGCTTTTGGTTTTTGTGACAGAACAGGTTTTCGTTACAGAAAAAAAGATTTAGTTCCCCAGATTGAAAATCAGCGTCCAAATGGATTGTTAGTTGGAAGAGATGTGGTGGATCAGGATCAGCCACAGCTACAGTTGGGCAGATTGAATATGCAAGACCCTCAAGCCATTAGGAATCCAAGGCCAGATGTTGGTCTGGTAGAAAGCAGAGCATTAGCAGCATTTAATCCTGTTGGTGGGGGGTTGACAGAATATGGAACAGAAACTCTTGGTCTTGATATAAAGGGAGAAGTGGGCAAAGTGACGGTGAGTACAAGCTGATGGCGTGGACATTCACAACTTTAAAAAATGCCTTGCAGGATTACCTGGAGACAACGGAAACTACTTTCGTTAATAATCTTCCAACTATTATTCTGCAAGCAGAGGACAGAATACTTAAATCAGTTCAGTTGCCTGATTTTAGAAAAAACGCCACAGGTAATACATCTCAGGGAAACCAGTACCTTTCTATGCCATCTGATTTCTTGGCTCCGTATTCCTTGTCTGTGGATAATACCGGGTATGAATTTCTTATATTTAAAGATGTAAACTTTATAAGAGAAGCGTACCCTGCTTCTTCAACGACTGGAACGCCAAAGTATTACGCAATATTTGATGAATCTAATTTTATTTTAGCACCGACACCTGACTACCTGACTGGCACAACAAACTACACGGTAGAGCTTCACTACTTTTATAAGCCAGAATCAATCACCACGGCATCAAGTGGCACAAGCTGGCTAGGTACAAATGCAGAGTCAACCTTGTTTTATGGCAGCTTAGTTGAAGCATATACCTTCTTGAAGGGCGATGCAGACGTTATGCAGATGTATATAGCGAGATATGAAGATGCGTTAGGCAAGCTCAAGAACTTGGGCGAAAATTACGACACCACAGACAGCTATCGCGCTGGGGCGGTTAGGAACAAAAGAGCGTGATTAGTTCGTTAAGCGAAGCAGAGATAGGTTCTGTAGGAGTTCATACCACGCATCAAAGAGGCATATCCCCAGAGGAGGTAGCGTCTAGGTGTGCAGACAAGATTGTTTCTGTATCAGAAAGTGCCAATCCCTTGATAAGGGAGCAAGCTAATGCGTTTAAGCAGAACATACAGAAAGTAATTGAGTTTTATGTTAGACAAGGAATTAACGGATACAAAACCGATTTGTATAACGAAGCGTTAAAGGCTGGAGATGACGGCCTAGCAAATATAATCAGGAGGCTATAATGGCTTTTAGCGGAAATTTCATGTGTACTAGCTTTAAGAAAGAGCTAATGGAAGCGGTACATAACTTTAAAAACTCTGGTGGCAACACTTTTAATATTGCTCTGTACACCAATAGTGCCAGCTTTAATGCGGCTACTACTGCGTATACTACCAGCAATGAAGTAAGTGGTACAGGCTATACAGCAAAAGGGGCTTCTTTGACCAGAGTAGATCCAACCACAAGTGGCACTACAGCTTTCACAGATTTTGCTGACGTAACTTTTAGTTCATCGTCTATTACCGCCAGAGGTGCTTTGATATTTAACGACAGTGCCAGTGGAGATCCAACCGTTTGCGTTTTGGATTTTGGTGCTGACAAGTCATCAACAAGTGGAGATTTTACAATCCAGTTCCCAACTGCTGACGCGAGTAACGCCATTATCAGGATTGCCTAATGGCAGATGCGTTAGCCACCTATATTGGCTGGAATAGCTCTGGTCAAAGTTGGAACGGTGGTTCTTGGAACGTAGACCAAGCTATTTCTGGTGCTACAGCCTCGGTAGGTAGCGTTAGCTTTGAAGGCGATGTAATTGTAAGCCTTACAGGGGTTGCTGGCACAGGTGGCGTAGGAAGCGTTACAGCTACTGGATCTGCGGTTGCTGCTGTTACAGGAATTGCAGGAACAGGAGGAGTTGGTAGTGTCACCATAGAGGGTGATTCGTCTGTTTCAGTTACAGGCATTGCTGGAACTGGTGCTGTTGGTTCTGTCACGGTAGCTCCACAAACAATAATTTCGGTTACAGGTGTCTCCGCTACTGGAGAAGTAGGCACAAGTGTAGTCTGGGTGCAGATTAGCCCAAATGTAGGAACAAGTTGGTCAACAATTAGCCCATCGCAAAGTCCAAATTGGGAAGATGCTGCGTAAGAGGATATAAAACATGTCAAGTACATACACAAATTTTTTAGGTATCGAGAAGATAGGATCTGGCGAACAGTCAGGTACTTGGGGTGATACCACTAACACAAACTGGGATTTAACGGATGAAGCGATTACTGGTATTGTCTCTGTTACATTATCTAGTGCTGGTTCTTCTGGCTCTCCCACTGCCCTCCCGATTACTGATGGCTCAAGCTCGAATGGAAGAAATAAGTTTATCGAGTTCGTTGACGGAGGTGATCTTGGTGGAACGGCATACGTCCAGTTAACTCCAAACAATGCAGAAAAGATATGTTATCTGCGTAACAGTCTTTCTAGCAGTCGTTCAGTCATTATATTCCAGGGCAACTATAGTGCCTCAAATGATTTTGAGATTGCTAACGGCAAAGATGTTGTATTGAAGTTCAATGGTGGAGGAACAGGAGCTACAGTCACACAGGTATTTTCTAACCTTTCTATTGATGCCCTGACATCAGGAGCCGCAACATTCAGCGGTGATGTAACCATTACAGGCACGACCCCCACCCTCACAATAGGTGACGCAGGCGAGGAAGACACAAGCCTAGTTTTTGACGGCAATGCCAAGGACTTCTACGTTGGTCTTGATGACTCAGCGGATAAACTGGTAGTTGGTGTAGGATCTACCGTTGGAACTAACTCAGTGCTTACCATTGATGATGATGCCGTAACAGTGGGCGATGGAGCGGCAGTCGATACTAAAGTAGTTTTTGACGGCAACGCTCAAGATTACTATATAGGTCTTGATGATTCTGCTGATGATCTGGTCATTGGTCTTGGATCGACAGTTGGCACAACCCCTGCCATAGAAATTGATGAAAACCAAGACATCAAGTTTGCCCAGAGCATCGGGGTAGGACAGGCAGCATCTAGCACTACAGGCGATATAGTTGCCCAGACAATGGCACTAAAGGGTACAACGCCTACCCTGACCATTGGTGATGCTGGTGCGGAAGATACCAAGATAGTTTTTGACGGGAACGCCAAGGATTTTTATATTGGCCTCGATGATTCCGCAGATAAACTGGTTATTGGAGAAGGCTCCACGGTAGGCACAAATAGTATCCTGACTATTACGGATGACTCTGTGACAATCGGTGATGCAGCCGCTGTAGACAGCAAACTGGTTTTTGACGGGAACGCTCAAGACTTTTATGTAGCACTCGATGACTCAGCAGATGACCTGTTGATTGGTGTAGGGTCTACGGTAGGTACGACCCCTGCAATACACATTGATGAGAATCAGGTAGTCAAGTTCGATGCAGGTATTCAAGAAGAAAGCACAGCGGTTAGCTCTAGCAGTAATGCCGCAACCATTAACTTGAATTTGGGAACAGTGTTTACTCACACGCTTAGTGAGAATGTAACCTACACGTTCAGTAACCCTGCGGCTAGTGGCTACGCCAGTACCTTTATTTTGAAGGTTACTCAGGACTCTTCAGCAAGAACCATAACATGGCCGGGGTCAGTAGACTGGGCTGGAGGAACAGCCCCTACGATCAGCACAGGCAGTGGCGATGTGGATGTGTTTGTGTTTCACACCGTTGATGGAGGCACTATATATTATGGCTTCACAGCAGGACAGGATCTAACGTAATGAGTTTTGGAGCTACAAAACTATTATCGGCATCAGGCGGTAAAGCCTACGAAATAGATCAGTCTATTATGCTTGATGCAGAAGATGCCCCTAAATTAAGACGCACGCCTTCGTCAGAAGGAAACAGAAGAACTTTTACTTTTTCTACTTGGTGTAAAAGAGCCAGTTTAGGATATGGTGGAACTGCTGGAAGTGATTACAATTATTTAATGGGGGCTTTTGTTTCTGCTGGAGGCAGCACAGACGATTCACATTATTTTGCATTCGGGTTTATGAATAGCGATGCGTTAGTAGCTGGGGGATGGTCTACAACCTTCCGATTAACTAATAGACTATTTAGGGATACTTCTGCTTGGTATCATTTAGTGCTTCAAGTAGATACTACACAAGGAACAGCAGATAATAGAGTTAAGGTTTATGTTAACGGAGTTCAAGAAACTTCTTTTAGTACAAGTAATAATCCCTCACAGAATTATGATTTAGCTATAAACAATACAGTCCCTCAAGCTATTAGTGATACGGCTTATGATGCAGGAACTGGGCCATACCATTTTAATGGTTATATGGCAGAAACACATTTATTTGATGGTGCTGTAGTAGCTCCAAGTGAATTTGGAGAAACCGATTCAGCTACAGGGCAATGGATTCCTAAGAAATATGTAGGTTCAACTTCTTACGGTACTAATGGCTACTACATGAAATTTGCATCAGGAGCAATAGGAACAGATAGCTCTGGCAATGGAAATAACTATACAACAACTAATTTAGGAAACGGGGATGTTCTTTTGGACACCCCCACCAACAACTTTCCAATAGTAAATTTTGCAGAGCCTTGGAACACAACAGTTTCTACTTTAAGGCAGGGAACTTTAAATATTAAAGCTGCTACTTACAGCAGTGGCAACTATGGCAATCATTACTTAACTTTTGTATTACCTACGTCTGGCAAGTGGTATGTTGAAGTTTTAAGTGGAATACAGGCTGGAAGTGGAAATTCTTCACAGATGGGGATTAGTTCTAAAGATCCTTCTATTGGTGGAATTATTCCAACTCAAGATCAGAACTGGAGTACATTTAGTTCTACCACAAGTTTACTTGTAGATACCTATGCAAACACAGCAGACTTGTATGATGGAGGATCGTCTATTGACCAAGACACAGGCTTAACAGCTACTTCTTATGTTTGTGCTATGGCTATTGATATAGACAACGGAAAATTCTATGCAGGATATGACAATGGATCTAGTATTACTTGGTTAAACTCTGGAGATCCTGCTGGTAATTCAAACGGTGCTGCACATACATTTACATCAGATAGTATAATTTATTTAGCTACTACTGTAAATTCTGCAAACTCAAATCGCACATACCTAATTTTGAACTGTGGACAAAACGGCACTTTTTCTAATTACAAAACAGCAGGAGGCAATGCAGACGGAGCAGGGATAGGAAATTTCTTTTATTCGCCACCGTCTGGGTTTAAAGCCTTGTGTCAAAAAAACCTACCTACCCCGACAATTAAAAAATCTACAGAGTTCTTTGATTGTCTTTTGTATACAGGAGATGCTTCAGCCAAAACAATTTCTGGGTTGGGGTTTCGTCCAGACTACCTTTGGATAAAAAATAGAACCAGTAATTATCACCATGCCAACGTAGATAGTGTAAGAGGTGCTAATAAATTACTTTCAAGCTCACAAAACATAGCTGTCTTAACAACAACCGAGCAAGTGAAAACTTTTACGTCAGATGGTTTTACACTTGGTGACAATAGTGACGGAAACAACTATGTAAATCTAAATTCTAACAACTATGTAGCTTGGAACTGGAGAGCAGGAGGTGCTTCTCCTAGTAAAACGTATGCTGTAAAGGTGGTGTCAGACAGTGGGAACAAGTATCGCTTTGATGATTATGGAAGCAGTGCAGTAACGCTTAACCTGCAAGAGGGAGGCACATATACGTTTGATCAGTCAGACAGTTCTAACGCTACCCATCCTCTTAGATTCTCTACTACATCTGATGGCGGTCACGGTGGCGGCTCAGAATATACGACAGGTGTAACGACTAGCGGGACGCCGGGATCTTCTGGAGCCTACACAACAATTACAGTGGCGGCTAGTGCGCCAACCCTTTATTACTACTGCACCGCTCATAGCGGCATGGGCGGTCAAGTAAACACAAACAGCACATTTGGAGCAACTAACTTAGATGGTTCTAGTCTTTCGATTGTGTCTGAAAACACTACAGCAGGATTTAGTGTAGTAAGTTACACTGGCACAGGAAGCACTGCAACTGTTGGACATGAACTTGGTGTAGTACCATCAGTTATAATTATAAAAAACAGAAGTCAGACAGATGATTGGGCAGTTTATTCACGAGGCGATGCAACCGATTATCTGGAGTTAAATACTACTAATGCTACTGCCGATGATAACGCGTATTGGACTGACACAGCCCCAACAAGTTCTGTGTTTACAGTTGGTACAGCACACAGCGTTAATGCCAGTTCTGAAACTTATGTAGCGTACTGTTTTGCAAATGTCGAAGGTTTTTTTAAAAGCGGAACCTACAAGGGTAATGGAGAAGCAGAAAACGGCCCTGTTGTTACTACCTCGTTTTCTCCAGCTTTAGTTATCGCAAAAGAAGCTAGTTCAGCAGGTGGTTCTTGGTTCATGTGGGACAACAAACGTGAAGTTGGAAATGTAAAAGATGCTGTAGTTTGGGCAGATGCACTTAACGCAGAAACAGCACACGCTGAATATGAAATAGATGTTCTTTCTAATGGATTTAAAATACGTGGCAATTCTGCTGCTACAAACCAAAATGGAGAAACAATGCTATATATGGCATGGGCTGAATCACCATTCAAATATGCAACAGCGAGGTAGACAATGTACGCAATAGTTAAAGATGGTTCAATAACCGGAACTGGGACGCTTAAACAGCTATTTCCAACAACCTCGTTTGCTGGCGGTGTAGCTAATTCAGAGTTTAAAAAGGCAGAAAATGTAGAAGATGTTGTTAATGGTGAACAAAAAGACAGAACATATTATTACGTTATACAAGGCGATATTGTTCTTGTTGATGGTGTGCCGACTCAACAATTTACTAATACAGCTAAAGCTCTTGATGATTCTGATGCAAAAGACATAGACGGAAATCAGGTTTATGTCAAAGTCTGGGATGAAGACACAAAGAAAATGGTTGATACCAGTGAAAAAGTAATTAACCAAGGTCTTAAATCTGTAATGACGGAACAAGTCAAAACTACAGCAAACAAGCTGCTAGACAAAACAGATTGGATGGTGATTCGTAAGTATGAAAGAAGCGTAGCTATTCCAAGTGCTACAGAAACGTATCGAGCCGCAGTTATTACAGAGTGTTCAAGACTTGAATCAGCAATAGCAGGGGTGTCTGACGTAGACGCTCTAGCAACAGTAATGGATGGACAAAATTGGCCTACAGAGGGATAAATCAATGAGGATTATCGGACTGGTATTGGCGGTATTTATAACAGGATGTCAAACGGCAGGGCAAGAATATTACGCTGCAATACAGCAGATAGCGATAGCCCAGAGTCAGGCACAACAAGCTAAATCTGAGGCGTTAAGCAAGATAGCTGCTAGTGGTGACTCGTCAGCAGCAGGATCTGCTGTAATGGCTTTGGCCTTGATGCAAAGCCCCAACACACAGGTAATACCCCAACAATCTGCGGCTCTTGAGTGGAGTAAGGCCGTCCTACCAGTTGTCGGTTCCCTGGGAGCGATGTGGATCTCTAGTGATGCCCAGAAGACTACAGCCAGACATGCGATGACATCTAATCTGGCTAGAATCGAGCAAGAAGGAAACAAGACCACGGCTCTTTATGAAATGCTAGGGTCTAACAACGAGAACATGCTGAACCTTGGGTTAGGATCATATGAAGCAATTAATGTAGCTGGGCAACAGTCTGTTGATTTGGGACTTGGGCTAGGCTTGGCAAGCATAAATGGAAGCACAGGTGGAGGCGATAATTCTGCTGTGTTAGATGCCATAAACAATATAAATTACGCTAGTAACTTTCAAAGCATTTTAGATGCCATTGGCGGCATAACAGTTCCTAACTACGATACACAGCTAGATAACATATTAAGCAAAATACAGGACGCAAATACCGTGTGGGTAGCTGGGGTAAACTGTGTTAATAATCAATCATCTGGGGTAATAGGTGTTGGCGGTGTAAATACAGAATTACCTGTTTGCCCAAGCACAGATTAAGATCAAAGGCGGTGGATATCAGGTCATATTTTTTTTCAATCGGGTATCCAAGGGTGAGGAGAAAATTCCGTGGCGGTAGCAGAGATAGTGGCGATTATCAGCACGATAAACGCTGCCGCAGGAGCAATAAACAAAGTAGCAGGAACTTGCAACGATCTTAATACTATTGGGTCTTTTGTAGGAAAACTGGGTCAGGCACAGGTAGACCTTCAGGCATATCAGAATAAACACAGAAACAGCCTGTCTCAGGAAGAGTTAATTCAGATAACGCTTGCAAAAAAGCAATATCAGGATCGAATGAACGAGATTCGTGAGTTGTTCATATACTCTGGAAATGCCCACTTGTGGGATGAGATTCAGATGGAAATGGCAAATGCGAGGAAAAGGCGCATTGCTGAGATGAGAGCTAAAGAAGCCGCTAGAAAAAAAGCAATAAGCGTTACAATCTGGGCTGGTTTTATATTGATTGTTGCTGTAGCGGTATTTTTAGCAATGCTGTATGCGATATCGACTTATGCAGAACCGCTGATTACTGATGCTGACCTGTCAACAATATTGCTTTTGCTTGGAGGTCTGCCACTATGGTAATGGCATTTCTTTTGATTATGATTGTCGATGGCGAACCTATTCAGTCAAATCAGTTTATTTTTCGCAACGTGCATAGGTGTAATTATTTTGCCAGGGCATTGGAAAGTGGAGAAATATCTTATAGATACTCTTTTGTTAGAGGACAAACCTTAATTACAGCTTATTGCATACCAAAGATGGTGTCTCCAAACACAACTTTTCGGGACTAGATTATGAATATATTCAGCGCAGTTCTTGGGCCAGTCACTAATTTGGCTGGCACATGGATGAAGAATAAGCATGAGCAATCTCAGGCTAAACATCAGGCTAAGATGACGGTGATACAGAATGATGCAAACTGGGAAGACAAGATGGCTTCAGCGTCTGGTACAAGCTGGAAAGACGAGTTCTGGACGATTGTACTCGCTGTCCCTATCTTTATGGTTGGGTACGCTGTGGCTTTCGATGATATTGCTGTCATGGATAGGGTTCACGCTGGTTTTGATGCTTTATCTAATCTTCCTGATTGGTATCAATACCTACTCTTTATTGCGGTCTCAGCTAGTTTCGGCATTCGCGGAGCGGATAAACTGATGAAGTTACGCAAATGAGTCCCGAAGAATTTGACAAATGGAGAGTGTTTCCAAGGTTGTTGGTGTTGGTCATGGCAATAGCGACATGGGATGTAATACACTGGTTTATGAGTATTGAAGACCCGACTTTTGAACAGGCAGGGCTTGTCTCTGTGGTGACTGGAGCAATGACGGCAGTATTTGGATTATTCTTAGGACAAGGGAAAAAAGAGTAATGGCAAAAGCAAAGGCAAAAGCAAAACCAAAGAAGAAAGCAAAATCAAGGGTAAACGAGGCAGGTAACTACACCAAGCCTTCATTAAGAAAAAGAATTTTTAACAGAATCAAAGCTGGAGGAAAAGGCGGCAAGCCGGGGCAGTGGTCAGCTAGGAAAGCCCAGATGCTTGCTTCAGCGTACAAAAAAGCTGGTGGAGGATACAAAGACTAATGGCAGAACTAAGTGCAGCGCAAAAGCGCAAAATGATTTCACAACTTAAAAACTCAGCTAAGATGCACGCGGCTCAAGCCAAGGCTCTTGAAAAGACGCTGCCTAAGAAGAAAAAGTAATGGCTCTCAAGAAGTCGCAAAAGTCCCTTAAAAAGTGGACAAAACAGAAATGGAGGACAAAGAGCGGCAAACCCTCTACCCAAGGCTCAAAAGCCACTGGAGAACGCTACCTGCCCGAAAAAGCCATTAAATCTATGTCTTCTAAAGAATACGCGGCAACAACCAGAAAGAAACGAGCAGATACTAAAAAAGGAAAACAGTTTTCTAAACAGCCTAAAAAGATAGCCAAGAAAACTGCGAGACATAGGAAATAGCGATGGCAAGCAAGAAAGATCCAAGATTAGCAAGGGCTGGTGTCTCTGGGTACAACAAGCCAAAAAGAACACCTAATCACCCAAAGAAAAGCCATATTGTTGTTGCTAAAGAAGGCGAAAAGATCAAAACAATAAGGTTTGGTCAGCAAGGCAAGAAGGTAGGCACTGTTTCTGGCACTGCTGGAAAACCAAAGAAAGGTGAGTCAGCTCGGATGAAGGCAAAAAGAAAGTCATTCAAAGCACGGCATGGTAAAAACATAAAGAAAGGTAAAATGTCAGCGGCATATTGGGCAGACAAGGTTAAGTGGTGAGTTTTAAGTATTTTTCAAGAAATGAATTTAAATGTTCTGAAACAGGAAATAACGAAATTCAGGACGAGTTTATTCATGCTTTAGATCAGTTAAGAGAAAGCTGTGGTTTTCCTTTTGCAATTACATCAGGGTATCGAGACCCCTCTCATAGTGTTGAAGCAAAAAAAGAAAAGGCGGGTCAGCACACCTTGGGTATTGCGGCAGATATAGCTGTGTCAGGAGGATCACAGAGATTTATTATTGTGTCCAAGGCTTTGGAGCTTGGGTTTTCTGGAATCGGAGTGGCTAAGACGTTTGTTCATGTTGACACTAGAACAAGTCAGCCCATGTTATGGTGCTACTAAATGCCTTTACAGAAAATAAATATCAATCCTGGTATCAACAAGGAAAGCACCCAATACACTAGGGATGGCGGTTGGTTTGACGGAGATAAAGTCAGGTTTAGAAAAGGCAAGCCTGAAAAGATAGGCGGTTGGCAGAAATACGTTTCTGCATCTATAAAGGGAGTTGCTCGTTCTTTGATGGATTGGGTTTCTTCAAGCGGAACCAAGTATCTTGGCGTAGGAACTAATCTGAAGTTTTATGTCAATGAAGGCGTTGACTTTAATGACGTTACTCCAATTAGAGCGACTACTAGCGCAGGAGATGTGACGTTTGCTGCAAGTAATGGTTCGTCTACAGTTACAGTAACTGATACAGGGCATGGAGCGGTAGCTAACGATTTTGTTACGTTTTCTGATGCGGCAACCCTTGGTGGCAATATAACAGCTACAGTGTTAAATCAAGAATACCAGATAGACGTTATAACCAGTTCAAATGCTTATACGATTACTGCCAAAGACACAGATGGGACGGCTGTAACAGCTAATAGTAGCGATTCTGGAAATGGTGGATCTTCGACTGTTGGGGCATATCAGATAAATACTGGTCTCAATGCTTGGCTAGAAAGCACAGGCTGGGGGGTTGGAGCGTGGAATGCAGGAACATGGAGTTCTAGTACAGCCCTTTCTTCAACAAACCAGTTAAGACTTTATTCTCAAGATTCGTTTGCAGATGATCTTTTGTTTAATGTTCGTGCTGGTGGCGTGTATTTTTGGGACGAAAGCGGAGGCACAGGAGCCAGAGCGGTTAATTTAACAGCAGTTTCTGGGGCAAGTGATGTGCCTACTGCTGCATTACAAGTCATGGTGTCAGATGTAGACAGGCATGTGATTTGTTTTGGAGCCAACCCTATAGGCAGTGGCTCACTAAATCCTTTGTTTGTCAGGTGGTCAGATCAAGAAAGCGCAGTCAACTGGACACCTACAGCAGTTAACTCTGCTGGAGGGCAAGTATTAAGTTCTGGCTCAGAAATTATAGGTGCAGTAAAAACCAGACAGGAAATACTGATCTGGACAGATATTGGCATTCAGTCTATGCGATTTGTAGGCGCACCTTTTATATTTCAGTTTGGTTCAGTGGCGGAAGGTGTTTCCATGATTAGCCCCAGAGCAGCGGTTGCTATTGGAGACTCTGTGTTCTTCATGGACAACAGGGGATTCTACGTTTACAACGGCTCTGTACAAAGGCTGGAATGTGCTGTCCTTGATTTTGTTTTAAGTAATATAAACATAGAACAGTTAGGAAAGGTGTTTGCTGCATCTAATCCAGACTTTAGTGAAGTTATGTGGTTTTACCCAGTAGGCACAGGCAATACCGATATTACTAATTATGTGTCTTACAACTATGTAGAAAACTTATGGATGATCGGAACTCTGTCTAGGGCTGCTTGGACATATGCGCCTACCAGAGACAATCCGATTGCTAGTTCTGCTGATATTGATACGCCCCTGACAAACTACTTGTATAACCATGAGTTTGGGCATGACGATGATGGCGCAGAGATGGTGGCTTATATCGAGTCTGGTGATCTTGAGCTTGGTGATGGCGAACAATTCATTATGGTGAAAAGGATTATCCCAGATTTTAGTTTTGGCGGTGGATCTTCCAGCGATGCCAGTATGACCATTACGCTAAAAGGAAAAGACTTTCCTCTTAACACAGCGACAACATTAACTACCTCTACAGTTGTTCCGACAAGCTCTCAGTCGCATGTCAGGGCTAGATCAAGAGACATAATACTCAGGGTGGAGAACACAGGCACAGGTTATAGTTGGAGGCTGGGAACGCCTCGATTTGATATGAGAACGGATGGTAGAAGGTAATGGGCGAATATAGAAGAGTCGTATTGCCAGTAGCAACAGCAGAGTACAACTCTAACAATGAGCAAGTCTCAAGAGCTACAGTAACCCAGACTCTTGAAGAGATGCAAAGTGACATTGCGGCTAACACCAAGAAAACGAGTAAGGAAAGCTCCTTGGCTTTGAGAAGGTTTCAGTTCTTGCTAATGGGAGCTAGTTAATGGCTGATGCAATTAAAGTTCTGGGTCAGCTAGATGTTAGTGCTACAACCATAACAACATTATACACGGTTCCTGATTTAACTCAGACTACAGTTAGTTCTCTGGTTGTGTGCAATAGAGGCGGTTCGGGAATCACATTTAGGGTAAGTGTCCATGTCAATGGAGCAGGGGCAGATGACAAACAATTTATTTTTTATGATGAAGACTTGGCAGCAACAACTACAAGGACAGTGGTAATAGGCATGTGTCTAGGACAAAAGGATGTAGTGAAGGTGTATTCTAGTGCTGCTAACGTAAGCTTCAATTTATTCGGTGTGGAGACAAGTTAATGAATAAGTATCCTATGAAACCATTTATGGATGAAATGGCAACACATGGTCGCTATGGTGACACAATGTTGGTACACATGAATCCAGCGGAAGTAGAGGGCATAGCCTCTTTAGTGCCGGGTGGGAAGCTAACCATTAATCCTGTCACAGGACAACCAGAAGCGTTTTTGCAGTTTTTGGCTCCTTTATTAGGAAGCATGGGCGGAAGTGCGCTTGCAGCAAGCGGTGCTTTAGGAACAACTTTAGCAGCTAACACGGCTTTAGCTTCAGCTATTGGTTCAGGTTTGGCAACAACAGCGGTTACTGGAGACCTTAAAAAAGGATTGCTCTCTGGAATTATGGGTTATGGTTTAGGTCAAGGCATGGATGCTGCTAAAGAGGCTGTAGCAGGTGTTGAAACAGCAAAAGGGATAGGAACAACAGGCTTGGAAGAGGGATTATCTTCAAGCGCGATTCCTGCAACAGCGGAACAAATAGCAGCAAAAGGAATGGATCCAAGTTTATATACCGCTGTTCCAGACAAATTTGCTGGACAAACATTAGGAGAGCTTGCGAATGTTGAAGTATCTCCAATTATGGACAGAGTAGGCGGTTTTGCTTCTGGAATGACTGACGCAAAAGCGTTTATTCCCACTACTATTGGCGGAAGTATGCTTGCCGAAGATTACGCTTTAGACGATATGAGAGCCGCAGCTAAAAAAGCTGAAGAGGAAGACCTTTCAAGTCTGCAAGCTACAGAAAACACACTTTATTCTGCATTGTCAGCAGCCCAACCGGGAACCATGCGCCAGTTCCAGAATCCCTACCAATACTCTGCTGAAGGAGGAATTGTATCTCTAGCTGAAGGAGGGAATGTTCCTTTAGACCCTCAAATAGCAGCGGCAAGAGCTGCCTACGAAGCAGGCGGAGTTGGAGGCGCACTTGATTTTACAAAAGCAGAACAAGATGCGATTACCAACTGGTATAAAACAAATTACCCAAACCTTTTTAAAGACCAATCTGCTTCAGCACAAACAGCAGATCAGGCAGAGGCTCAAGAGCCTCCCCCTCCTCCCACGTTTTCTACATTCTATGACCAGAGCCGAGGCTTTTATGGCCCTGATTCAGGACAATCAGATCCAAATGATCCTTTATCTGGTATTGTTGGCCTTGGCACAGGCATGTTTGGCTTGGGTGGCTATAGAGGCTTGAATGTTGCTGGCCCTAATCAAAGGTCTATCGCAATACAGCAGGGGCTGAGAGGAAGATACCATAGTGCGCCACCAAAGGGATATTTGGCTGGATTTGAGCCTGAATATATGTATTTCCAAGACACTCAGGTTCCTTTGACTCCAGACCGAAGCATGAGGCCAAGGGCTTATAATCTTCCAATGGGATTACAAGGACAGGATTATTTTGGCTCTCCTCTAAACAGAGAAGCTTATCTTTCTAACATTGCAGATTATTACGGCAATCTTGGAACAAAGCAGATGCCTCAACCAATTGAGCAGGTTGATCCTACAGTTCAACCTCCGCTTGTCCAGACTCCACTTGTTCAGCCTAAAGTGCAACCCCCAGTACAACCTCCAGTACAACCTCCAGTGACACCGCCTGCACCGCCTCCTCTGGCGGGAGTGGGTCAAGCACCGGGAGCCATCCCCGCTACATCTAAGCCCAAGTCTTACGAGGACATGGTTACCTTTAATCCAGAAACAAAACAGTTTGAGGCAAGAGTGGTTGATCAAGACTTAGGTGACTTTTTCTTTTCAGAACCAGTTCAAGGGCCGGGAGTTGGTGTTAGTGGCATAGGTAATGAGGTTGATGCAGCAGACTTACGAGAAACTGCCAGACAAAAAGTAATAGGTCAGGTAAGAGAGCATTCTGAAAAACAATTAATGAAGAAATACCCAGCAGATTCACCTTACTGGGATAACTATGCAAGTCAGTTTGGGTATGTTAATCCTCACACTGGTAAAAAAGGAGCAAAGAAAAAAGCTGAGTCTAAAGCCAAGGGTCAGTCCAAACGTACAATTCCAGAACACATAAGAAGAGCAGCAGAAAGACAAGCTCAACAAACAGGCAGATCAGTCAGAGGAGGGCTTTCAGTAGCTGGGCCGTCTGGAAAGACCACATACTTCCAAGAAGGCGGTATAACAGAAATGGCTCCTGAGTCTATAAGACAGGGTGTTGAACAAGCTGTTGGAACGCCAGAAGCTCTTCCTGAAGAAGTGATGCTTAGAACAGCTACTGGTGAAAAGCCTGTTCCTGGTGGTGGCATAGCGTCTGTTGAAACAGAGTTTGTTGCAGAAAAAGCATCTCCTCCAGTAGATATACAAGATCCTTTAGTGGCGCAAACCGTTCAGGCAGTGCTAGGAAGGGTAGATCAACCTGATGGAATTATTAATGCGTTTGTTGAAAAGTATGGTGTTGAAGCGTTTCGTCAGCTTAGAAATGATGTGTTAAGAATGGTTGAACCAAATGCCCAGACTGAAGGCATGATTACAGGTGCTGGAGGCGGCATGGACGATCAGGTAATGGGAATGATCGGGGATCAGCAACGAGTAGCTGTATCGCCTGGAGAATACATCGTCCCTGCTGATGTGGTTTCTGGCATAGGAGATGGAAGCTCAGAAGCAGGAGCAGAAGAGCTTGACGAGATGTTAGACGAGGTTAGGATGGCAAGACACGGTGGTACTATACAGCCTCAACCTTATGAAGGAGCATTGCCTCGATGAACAGACCGTCAAACATAGTTGATATGGAATCTGTTTTTTCCCCAAAAAAAGCTGAAAGCGTTAGCAACATTACCTTAATTCCACCAGATCAAATATCGTTTTTATGGAAGAAGGTAAGAGAACAGTTGCGCCCAGCAGTTGAAAGATCAAAAGGAAGGTGGACGCTTGAGCATTTAATGATGGTTCTGGTCACAGGTCAGCAAAATCTGTGGATTGCTTGGGATGAAAACAATAACTCTATGGGATGTGTTACAACACAAGTTATCAGCTACCCCAACAGCAAGATGTTGGCATTCCAGTTTTTAGGTGGTGAAAATTTTGATTTATGGTATCCAAACATGCTGAAAACGCTTGAATCATTTGCCGCAGATAGCGAGTGCGAAGGTGTAGAGGGAACAGCTAGGTTTGGTTTTTGGAAATGGCTAGAAAAAGACGGCTTTGATAAGTCTTATGCTGTCTATGAAAAGGTATTTGAAGATGTCTAAAGGTGGCGGAGGCCCAACTCACACAACTTCTGATGTAACACAAAGCAACTTGCCCCCATATGCAGAACCGTATTACCGGGATCTTATGGCGCGAGTGGGTTATGAATCCGCAGTGCCTTACACTCCATATGCTGGTTCTCGTTTGGCAATGTTCTCTCCCCAAGAACAAACTGCGATGGACAGAATATCAGCACTAGGCGTAAGCGGCACTGGCCCAGAACTGGACACACAAGCAATGATTGCTGGTCAGGTCGGATCTGGAAGCCCCTATGCAGATGCGATGTTACGATCCACACAATACGCACAATCTGTCCCGCTGAGTTATGGCGGGACTATGACATATGATGCAATTAATCCTTACATGAGTCCTTATCAGCAAGCTGTTGTTAACATGGAAAAGAGAGAAGCAACTCGTCAGTCTGACATGATGGGCAGAGACATGGGATTGCAAGCTGCTGGAACAGGTAGTCTGGGAGGCTATAGAGAGGCTCTCATGCAGTCTGAGAGGGAAAGAAATTTAGGTCAACAATTAGGAGATATACAGACCAGAGGCTCTCAGAGCGCATATGAGGCGGCTAGACAGGCATATGAAAAAGATAGAGCGGCTAGGTTTGCAGCAGAACAGTATAATGCAGCTCTTATGCAGCGTGGTGCAGAGCTTGGTCAGTCAGCTTATGGTCAGCTTCTTTCTGGAGATCAACAAAGACTTGCGGCAGCAGGAATGCTAGGAGATGTTGCTGCACAACGACAACTGATGGAGCTAGAAAGACTAAATGCCATGATGGGCGTAGGCGCACAACAGCGTGATCTATATCAAAGAAGTCTGGATCTTGGTTATCAGGATTTCTTACGTCAACAGGCATTTCCGAGAGAGCAGTTGCAGTTCTATAGTTCTATGCTTCAAGGGGTTCCAGTCAAGCCAGGAGAAACCACGGCAACTTACGGTCAGGCTCCAAGCTTTGGTCAGCAAGCTCTTGGTGCAGGTATTGCAGGTCTAGGCTTATATAATCAGTTACGAAGAGGTGCAGGGTAATGACAATGAACATTCTGGAAAAAGAAGACTTAATTAAAGGTCTTCCAGACAATGTTTTACAGCAACAAATGCAGGCTCCTACAGGAGAGCTTCCCCAGTTCCTTTTAATATCTGAAATACAACGCAGAACAGATATGCGTAAAAAACTTCAGGAGCAGCCCAAGAAAGAAACGGTATCTGATCAGATTATGATGGAAGGCATTATGGCTAACAGGCCGCCTATTCAGCCACAAATGCCTCAACAGATGCCCCCCCAGATGCCACCAATGCCTCCTCAAATGCCACAAATGCCTATGGAGCAGCCTCCTATGGGAATGGCACAAGGCGGTGTTGTAAGAATGGCTAATGGCGGAGAGGTAGAAAGGATAAGACAGGTAATTAATGACCTTATTGCACAAGGCGCTCCACAAGAGCAAATAGATGATTTAATTCAGCAACTGCGTTTATATGGAGAACGAAACATAGCAGGTCGAGATCAAGAAATAGCGGGAGAATATGCAAATATTGCTAGAGACTTGTATGGCGTTCAAGATGAGCCAGTTGTATCCATAGGTGATTCAGAGCAAGACTTTTCAAAAGAAATTTTAAACAGAACGCTTGAAAGTCGAGATATGGATGCAGCCAGAATGCAAAGCGTTTTAGATGAGTCTGCACAGTCTGACGAAGTAAAAAATATGAATGTCAATGAAGTTCCAGAGGGAGATGTAAGACCAGCTTTTAGAAGTCCCATGATGAACATTTTGGGAAGGGATTTTAAAAACCCCGTATTCGGAGATTATGATTCTAATACAGTTCTTGGTGAACTTCTTACTGCATATAGAGATCCAAGTACAACAAACGAACAAGGAGACCTTCTTTATCAACAAATGCAAAATGTATTGAAAGACACATATACAAACATAGAAGATCCAGAAAGAATAGAGGCAGATCAAAGAATTAGAAGGGCTGTAATGGCTGAAAGGCTTGGAAGAGGATTTGAAGGAATTGGTTCAGGCATAATGGGTTTTTTAAGAGCAGACCCAGAAAAAAATAAAATAGCACAGGAAAGAGCAGCCGCTAGACGAGCAGTTTTGGAAGAGGGTATAGGGGCTTTTTCTGACAGGTATGTTGATACTGCAAGAAATAGAAGAAGAGCGGAATATATTCAAGAGCTTGAAGATAAATATGGAGAGGGAGCGTTTAGCAGGGCTGGCGCACAAACTGTAAGATCAACTCTTGGTGCTACAAAAGACCTTGCTAAAGATGTTGGCATAGACGCTCTTGAAGCAGGTCAAGAAGTGGTGTCTGACATTTCAGAAGTAGCTACGCCCTTTTTTAGTCAATTGTTTACTGGCGATGATGCACCTCAAAACGTAACTCCAGATGCAGAAACAGGCTCTGGAGCAGGTATTGGAGATATTATTCGTGGTTTTGTAATGCCAGGATATAAAACTAATGCAGGAAAAAATGTATCAACAGATGTAGTAACAGATGCAAAAGAATTAAATCAAGAACCAGATGTAATTAGGGGTGAAGTAGTTGTCCCTAAAACAACTGGAGCTGTTAGCAAAAACGCAGGTGACCAGTCTAATATAGACAATGTGCCTGCACCTGATGATGTTGTTGATCCAAGAATAACTGATGATGATGGCTTAACAACTTACACTACTGGAAGTTTGGGCGATTATGAGCAAAGACTTAAAGGCATTCTGGACGAAGACAGAAGAGGTGGTGCAGAAGCAATGGTTGCTGCTGGGCTGGCAATATCAGAAGGCAAAAATATTGGTCAGGCATTAGGAGCTGCATCTCAGGCGGCATCTCAGGCTAGAGATACCCAAATAGAAAGACAATTGAAGGCATTTGCAGCATTAAGCAAAAACAGACAGCAAAATGAACTGCTTAGATTAAAAAATAAAGTAGAGGCAGGCAGAGCAACTAGAGGAGAAATAAATCTGCTTAGAGCCTTATTGCAATCTGGAACAGACCCAGACTATGCAGAAAACTTGGCAAGACAATATCTTCCTAAAATGGCAGGAGCGCCACGAGAGGGATTTGAAGTCGTTGGCACTAGACCAGGATAATTAAACAGGATGCCCATAACAAGTGTTTCCCGTCCTGATGGATCGATTGCAGACGTATCTCACCCTGAAGGAGCTTCAGAAGAAGATATTATTAATTTTGCTTTTGAACAGTATCAGCTAGGACTTCAGCAAGAAGAAGACGAAGACGAAGAAGGCGGATTCTTTGATGCTATCGGTTTAGGTGTTGATGTTCTTCAGCAACAGTTAGGATCTGCTGTAGAGGGTATAGGAGAAGCAACAGGAATTGACTCTCTTACAGAATATGGACGAGAGGTTGTAGAAAACAACGAAAAAGAGATAGCTGAAAACTCAGCAGGAATGACATCTTTTGATGAGCTTGCTGAAGATCCCTCTTTTGGAGAAGCATGGAAGTTTTATAAAGAGCAGCTTGGTCAACAGGTTCCACAGCTTGCAGGAAGTCTTGGTGTAGCTACAGCAGGTGGCGCTCTTGCTGGGCCTTTAGGAGCTGTTGCTGGGGCTGCTATCGGTTATCTTCCAGTATTCTATGGGCAGCATAGAGAATCTCAAAAAGAAGCAATTGACAGAGGTCTTAGAACAGAGATGGACGAGGGTGCGGCACTCTTGTCTGCAATTCCTTCTGCCTCCTTAGACTTCATAGTTGACAGATTGTTATTGCCTTTTGGTGGAGCAGCAGGAGCGCAGGTGGCTGGCACGTTGCTTACCAGAGGAGTTAAAGGCGCTGCCAAAGGTGTAATCACTGAGGTTCCTACTGAAATAGGACAGGAGATTATAGATCGATACCAGGCAGGTCTTGCTATTGATGACGAAGAAGCAATTAAAGGTTATCGAGATGTAGCCATTGCAGCAGGACTTGTTGGCGGCACGGCAAGAGGCGGCTACGATGCCTTAACAGGTCAGCCTAAAACCAGAGACATTGTCAAAGAAGAAGATGCTATTGATCCTGGTGAGTTTGAAGGACTTGGTGAGACATTAGCAGAGGCAGATCCAGAAGAAATTGGCTTTGCAGAAGAAACAGTAGCCTTTGATGCAATTACAAAAGCTGAAAGAACAAAACAAAAAGTTAAAAAAGCAAAAGGCAGGCTTGAACAAACAGAAGCAAAAGAACCTTCCCTTGAAGGAAGAACCCCAAAAAAATTAACTATTCTTGTTAATAGAGAAACTGACCCCTCCACTGGCGAATCCATAAGAACTTATCAGGTTGTTGATGAGAATCTTTTCCGCTACACAAAACCCACTCAAGATATTGTTAAAGCAACGAATGATTTTGATGCGCTCGAAGCGCAAATAAACCTGCGTGGGGCATTGGAAGCTGATCGTGAAGCTGAAAAAACCAGAGATGAAGAAGAAGGCATAACGCCTGACGATGATGAGTATGGGCCAACTATTCTTTCATCTGAAAGAGAAGATGAACTCAAGTTTCATGCAAAGCAAGAAGCAGTAAAAAGATCACAACTGCAAGAAGCTATACAAAGGGGAGATGACAAGGAAATACGCAGGTTAGGCGGAGAGCTATCTGAGCATACAAGAGTTATAGATGAGATTAATGCAGAGATACAGGCAGCTAAAACACCAGAACAGATACAAGAAGAGCAAGAGGCAAAAAGACAGGCGCTTGCTGAGATAAGAGGAGAGGTTGCTCCTGTAACACTTGAATCAAAGCAAGAAGATCAACAAATTCAAGACACCGATACATATACGGTAGTATTCCACAGGCGTGGGAAAAATCGTGATGTAGAAGATATAAAAAGTAATCAGAATTTAAAACAAGTAGATAAGTTGTTGGAAGATAGCATGGCTCCTGAAGCATCCAAGCAGGACTTATTGGATACAGGTATGGCTAGGATATACGACTACTCTTGGGGCGGTGAAGAGGGTGGCGAAATTGACATAGGTTATATTGTTAGAAATAAGGGAACAGAACAAATTATTTATGGCGCTCCAACATCAGAGCGAGACATATTAGGCAAAAAAGTTTTAAGTGGTGAAATACCTGAGTACGAATATGGTCGAAAACTCAAGTTACTTGAGAGTCGAGAAGAAATGCGCTCAATGCTTGAAGAAATGGGATATGGTCTAAAAACACTTGAATCAAGACAAACAGTTGATGATGACACTATTAAAGATGACATTAACGCAAGAATGGCGGAAATAAATGCAATTGAAGACACGCCTTCTGTAGTTGATCTGGAAGGGGGAGATAAGGTTCTTCCGTCAAGAGAAACTCAAAAGCCGGAAGGAGTAGTAGCGGAAAGAATTAAACCTATAAGAAGAAATCCAGCAGTAAAAGCTGCTATGGATGATCTTTTAGATGGAAAAATAAACGGTGAGCAATACGCAAATACAATTCAGCAATTAAAAAGCGAAACTGAAGCTGTAACTGAAGGAATTAACGTAGCAAAAGACAAAAAAGCGGATGTTAGCTTTGCAAACCTTATTGTTAATGGAGATAAAAAATACGAAACAAGAGATCAAAATAAAACTTTAAAAAGGTTTGTTGGGAAAAGAATTGGAATTATTGAAACCCGTGATGGCCCAGCAAAGTTAGTTGGATATGCCACTGTAGGACAGCCTATAGAGGTTAACGAAGCACAATTTAATGAGTTAAGAGATCAGCATCTCGTTCCCAAGGGAAGCGAATTTGATATTAAAAAGGGAAAAACAAAATTCCTTTACCCTATGTTAAATCCAGAATCACTTCCTACCCCAGTAGATGTTTCCAAAAACAAAGGAAACATGATTTATAAAAACATAAAAGGAGTATTTCAAGAGCTAGATGACCTCAAGTTTCAAAGAAATCCTGAGTTGCAAGAGGCAATAAAGCAACGCATTAGAAATGAAATAACAATAGAAGAATATAATCAAATAGTAGACACCTACAGACCAGTGGCTCCTTACACGGCAGAGACAGCTCCAATGCCTGCCGATCCTACTAGAGCAAAAAATGCACTTGCATACGCACACACTAAAGGAAGAGTAAGACCAAAACCTAATCCAAAAGCAGAAAAGTATGGTCTAGCTGATGAAATTATCCGCCAAGATGGACTGGATAATGAAGGAATCTCAATAGATGATTATCAATTTAGACTAGATATTCCTGCTTATACATCATTTGATCAGTGGGTTGTTTCAATTCACAAACCTCCTCCAGCCCACAAGATTAACAAGGGCACAGATCAAGCTTATAAAGCAGGAACAGCTTTAGCCTACGAATCTGCGGTAGCCGTAAAAGATCCTCGTTTTGGTATGGACAGAAAAGTGGCAGCACAAATTGCTTCTGGCGTAACACATAAAGCAACGATAGCTACCATGCGAGGCAAGTATGACTCAAATTATGACGCAAAAGCCCTTGGTCAGAGAGTAAAAAACATTCTTTCTGGAAAAGAAGGGGGCAACTGGACGCAAGTAGGAATGGATCCGTTTAGGCATAGTTATTTCTATGACAGGAATACAATGCGGCCTGTTGTTAGTGGCAGCGAGGCAATACAGGTTGGCGGATTAGTTCTTGTAAAGGATGCTAAAACCGCTGATTCATACAGTTCTTATTTGTTTAGTCAAAATCCAAATGCAAAAATAACTAAAAAAGCAACAAAAGGACTTACTAGGGAAATAACAGATATTGAAAAAGCGGTTGAAGGAAAAACAGCGTTTGAGGCGATAGAATATATTGCTAAAAATGGCAAAAACAAACCAAGGCGTATAATTGCAAAGAAAGTAGCAGCAAAAATAAAAGAGTTAGAAGAGAACGGTTTTGTTTTTGATTTTGAAGTAGTTCATCCCGGCAGCTCATCTAAGTTGGTAGAACTGACAAAAACTGGAGGTTTTTATAAGTTTTACCCATTTGCAAGAAAACTATCTGAAGATGTGGCGGCTGGACAATCACTTCTTGATACTGGAAAAGTAAAAACCTCTGAAGAGTTATTTAAGTATTCTCAAATTCATGTAGCAGGGGCAGATTTACCAAGGACATATTTAAAAGACGATCTTGAAGATACAATATTGCATGAATTCGTTCACGCAGTTACATCACGCTCTCTGGACTTGGGCAGTCGGGGCAAGCTTTCAGAGGGAACAGAATTTAATATCCTTACTAAGGATTTGGCTCAAGTAAATAATCATCTAGTTAGCGAGTACAGAAAGAGAAGAGATGCTGGAGAATTTAAAGATTACTCATCATCAGATATTTTTAACATTGAGTATGCACTAAGCTCACCACATGAATTAATTACTATGGCAATGACCAATCCTGCAACGCAAAGATTTATGGAAAGCGTTCAGTATAAAAAAGGAACAGCCTGGTCAGAATTTATAGAATCTATTAGAAAGCTGCTTGGTCTTCCGGCTGACATGGATACGGCTCTTAATGAAGTATCAAGGATCACAGAAGCTTACATTGATATCCCCGCTTACAGGCATTTAGAGGCAGTTCAGGCAAGAATGGAGGGAAGGAAGCTTGAACAGCCTATGGCTATAGCTGCGCTTGAAAGTGACAGGGAAAAAGCAGAAAACAACGTGTCCCTCCAGACACAGGCAGTAGAAAGTGCCATACAAAAAGATGAAACAAGCCAGATAGAAACGGCTGTCAGGCAGGAGACTATTGCTGATCCTGCCATCAACAGAACAGAAGTAAACACACCATCAACACCTGCGGCCTCATTTGAGTCTCCTAGCCGTAATGGATATCAGCAGAAGTGGGATAGGTTTATATATCAGGTACAAGACAAGCTTCTGGGGCTTAAACAGATCGAGGAGGCAATTAACAGAACTAGACGTAGTATGGGACTAGAGCCGCTAACAGCCCTAGAATCGCCATACAAGGGCGATGAGCGCATACCTGGTATTGTCTCTGGAAAAATCAAGGATCTTGAAAATAACGAAAAAATGCCTTTAATCAGGGAAATGATTGAAAAAGGTGTTAGTGAAAGAGAGCTTAATGAGTTCCTGATGCTCAGACATGCTATGGAAAGAAATGAGCAGATACGAAGAGTTAACCCTGATACACAAGATGGAGGAGCAGGAAAGATTCGTGGTGTAGCCATGACGGACAACTTTGTCAGAGGCTTTATGAAGAAAAACTATGACATGGAATGGAATAGGCGTACAGGAGAATGGAAGGGTGGCAACGACAGAGCCAAGGTATTATTAGGACTTTCTTCCAAAGTAGATGCCATAACCAAGAAAACCATTGATGAAGGAAGAGAAAATGGTTTGTTTTCAGAAATAGATGCCAAAATATTTAAAACCTTTTATAAGTACTACGTCCCTTTAAAAGGTCACGCAATAGAAGATGAGTTTTCTAGTGACCTGCAAAAGTTTGGAGCTGCTGGATCGGGCGGCACAAGAAGTGAAGCAGGAAGGATTGTTGAAAGAGCAAAGGGAAGGGGAACAGAAGCACTTCCGCCCCTTGGTTCTATATTCCATGACAGAGAGATGATGATTGTCAGGGGAGTTAAGAATAAAGAAGTGGGGATTAATTTAGTTAATTTAATTAAAAAGCACCCAGCAGAAGACACATGGGAGCTTATTGATCCTAAAAATCCCAAATATCAGGCATATTTTGATTCGTTTTATACCTACATTGGAGATGACCCTATCGATGGCAAGTATGGAGAAAGGGCTACAGATATCTCCGACAAGATAGACAAAAAGAATTGGGTAAAAAGGATTAGCCAAAAGCAGGTTCCACAGCAAAGCAGGGGCAACCTGTTTGGAGCCAAGGTTGATGGAGAGCAATTCTTTATAGAGTTTAAAGATAAGGATCTTGAAAGAGCGTTGCTTAATCTTGATGCAGGAAGCTCAACCAGAATAATACAGATGCTAGGAAGCTTTAACCGATATCTTTCATTTATGAATACCAGTCTTAACCCTGAATTTATGTTGGGTAACTTTCCAAGAGACTTGCAAACAGCACTGGCAAACCTTCATGCAGAGAAGAAGATGGAGGGTGGCGCGGCTCCTGTTAAGGCATCAATAACACGAATTGTAAAAAATACCCCTGGGTCTGTCAGAAAGTTTTATCGAGGTATTCGAGGAAGCACTCTTTCCAAAGAAGATCAAAGCAACTTTGATGAATACATTAGATCAGGTGCAAAGACAGACTGGTTTCATTCAAGAAACCCAGAAGAACAGATTGCTGATATAAAAAATCTTATCTCAATGAACAATGGTTCCTTTACGGGGTCAGTAAAAAGACGATTTAAATCTACAATTAACTTTGTTGATGATGTGAACTCTGCTGTTGAGAATGGAGTAAGGTTTGCTACATTTGTTGAAGCAAGAGACAGGTTTATACAGGAAGGGGTTAACAGGCCAGAAGCTATAGCCAGAGCTGCATCATTAGCAAAAAACCTGACAGTCAACTTTAACAGAAAAGGCATGAGTGGAGATGCCATGAATGCGCTTTATCTGTTTTACAATGCCTCCGTGCAGGGTACAGCTAACCTGATGAGAGGTATTGGATCTAAAAAGAAACTAATGTCTGCGATGATTGGCATGGGATACCTGACCAGTATGCTTGCAGATGAGATGTCGGATGAAGATGAGTACCGTGAGGGACTAAAAGACTTTCAGAAGACAAGGAATATGCTTATTCCCAAGTCATTAATATTTGGAGACAAGGCAGAGGGAGATCAGTTTATAATGATTCCTTTGCCTTACGGATATAACGTATTTCATGTTATAGGCATGGCTATTTACGACATGCAAAAAGGATACATATCTGAGCCTAAAGCAGCCGCTCTGGTAACAAAAACATTTATGGGTTCTTTCTCTCCAATAGGAACATCAGAATCAGACGATGGAATAACGGCTTTTGCCAAGACATTTACCCCTACAGTTGGCACACCAGTGGTAGACTATTTGTCTAATGAAAACTTTTTTGGAGCGCCAGTTAAAGCAACGAACTTTCCTTCTTATAATGCTCCTAAACTGCCCCAAAGCAGTCTTAAATTAAATAGCACCCCAGAAGCATTAAGACGGTTTACTGAAACCTTATATGAGTTTACTGGAGGAGATGAAAAAGGAAACAAGGGATTTTTTACGCTTGATGTTTCTCCAGATGTATTAAATCACATGATTGATTTTACTACAGGTGCAGCAGGAGCCACTGCAATGAGAGCGGTAGGCACTGTAGAAAGGGCGGCTGAAGGAGAGTTTGATATTAACCAAACGCCATTTCTAAGAAAGTATTTAGCTGAAGGGGATGAATTTAACGATACAAATACCTATTTTGAAAGAAGACAGAAGCTGATTAATACAGATGATTATTTCAGAAATGAAACAAAAGGCGTTGAAAGAGGGCAGTATTTTAGGGAAAACAAAGAATATATAGAACTTAACAGGCAGAGAAAAAGAATTGATAAAATAATTAGCACTCTTAGAAAGAGGTTAAGAAGAGTGAGGGCAAGAGCAGAGGAGGATTTAGTTTACGCAACAAGAGTAGCCCCTCAAGAAGAAGAAAGAATCGAAGATGAAATACAGAAGTTAATGTCAGATTTTAATGACCTGTATGATGAAAAGATTGGTATAGACAAATGAACCCATACATATACAAAGCTACCTTGGTCAAGATCATCGATGGAGACACTTTCGATTGTGACATAGATTTGGGGTTTAATGTCTGGATGCATAAACAACGTGTTCGTTTATACAATATAGACACTCCAGAGAGTAGAACCAGGAATCTAGCGGAGAAAGCCCTGGGTCTTAAAGCCAAGCAATTACTGACTGACCTGCTAGGGGATAAGTTCTTCATCTCCTCTCTTGGCGAGGGAAAATCCAGAGGCAAGTATGGCAGGATACTTGGCACACCTTATACAGCGGATGGCCAAGACATCTGCCAGCTCCTAGTGGACTCAGGGCTGGCTGTTTACTACGATGGAGGTAAGAAGACTAAAGTTTGGGCTTAACAATCACCTTTAAGTTTTCGCTCTATGAAAGCTTGTATATTTCTTGGAAGCTTTCTAGTGATCCCGCATCTCTCATCTTCCCACACATCAATTATTTTTTTATCTTGCAAGTCAACTTGCCATTGAATTGAACCTCGATGGTCTTTAAGTTTCACAGTCCATCCAAAATCACTGTCTGGAAGAATGGTGTAATTATCTATTTTATACATACTCTGGTGTTATTTCTGGCATATGAGTTGCGTCTTTATCTTCTGATGTTTGTTTTCTGGTTCTAAAAAACCCTTCATGTTGTGGGTAACAAGCCATGAATCGCCTTGCATAAAAAGGCTTGTAATTATTATTAATTTTAAACATGGTCAATCCGTCTCCACCCATGTCTTTTTCCCACCTTATTCTCTCAAATATGCCGCTTACAGCGTAATTTTTAAATCCCTTGTCAATCATGTCAAAAGTAAACTGCACAAAAAGCTCCCATACTTCGGGATGTTTCCTGTGATAAGCTTTTACTTGCTGACGAACTTCTTCTTTCCTGTTCTCAATCATCAGAAAAATCTCTCCTCGCTTTTTCTAAATCAGCTTTTGCTTTAGCCCATTTTGTTTTTAAATATTTACTTTGGGGGGATATAGTTCTGGAATAAACAGGAACATTTTTTACACCAAGCCTAAAGGTAATGTTGTAGGTGGCGTTTCTTTCTGATCCCTCAACGTAATCAATCTTGCCGCCTTTCTCTAAAAACGCTTTAGTTTGTTCTTCTATCTTCTGTCTTGCATCTTCTTTGTCTTCTTTCATAACGCTACTTATGTATTAGTTGAAACTGACTAGGCTCCCAGGAAGCAACAGGCTCCATTATCGACATACTCCCCTTCTCTCCTTCAAAAGCGTTACGCACATAAAGATTACTTAGAGGGGTAGAAATATCTAGCGACCCTACAGATCCACATCCCCATTTAATAAGAATAAGGCATGGCAATCCAGTAGACAATCCAAGCATCCTGATGTCGTTTAGTTCAGACAAAGTAATTTCTATGTTTAGGTTTTCTGCCAAGGCCACATTTTCAATTATTATTTTTGCAAAGCAAATGGCGGAGCCACTACTTGTATAACAAAAAGGCAAAGGAAAGCTGTCTGCAACACGGCTAGTTTGAATATCAGAAGAAAATTCTTCTGCATACTTTGCACCAATTGCCATTGCTAAACGGTTTTCCTGTTCAGTAATGTCATTCGTCATTGTTAGCCTCCATCCTTTCAAGCAGAGCAAGAAGTCTTTTAATAATTTCAATAAAATGTAATGAGTCTTCATCATCCAGTTCTACGCTTATTTTCATTTCAATCACCTTTAAATCGTTTATCCAGAACTGTCCAAGCTTTAGCCGCTGTAGAGGGAACAACCCCATTGCCTAGCAATATGAGCCTGTCAGTACAGTGTTCCTGACTCTCTGCCACTCTGGGAATATCTTTTTCCCAAGAACCATCCAACCAAGAAGCTTCTTCTTTCCATCCCCTACTATCACACCTATCATTTTGTAATTTAGTCCATCCCACAGGCAAACCCATAAGAGACTCAACCCATTCTGGGGAAAGTCTGCCCTCTACAAAACCAGGTAATCGCTTTTTCTGTCTGGCTTTTTCATAATTTGTATTAGCCCCGCAGTCCTTGTAGTCTCTAGCTGTTGGAGTGGGAAGCTTGACCGCTGTAGCAAGAGATGTCCCCCCTTGTTTGTATTGTTTGTTTCTGGAGTTCATCGCATCTGCGGTTGGTGTGGGCCATAATAAACACCCGCTTCCGTTGGTGAGGAGCGCCAACTTCTTCCGCGCTGAATAATCCCCACGTTGTTGTGTAACCCAGTTCTTCCAAGTCTCCAATAACCTCTCTAAGCCCCCTGTTGATGTGTCCTTCGACATTCTCGAAAAAGCACCGAACAGGTCTGATTGTTTCGATGTGGTCTCTGATGTAAGGCCAGAGGTGTCTTGGGTCTTTGTAATATTCTTTTCCTTTATTTTGGCCTGCCACACTAAAGGGCTGGCATGGATAGCCTGCATCGAGTATGTCAACTTTTCCTCGAAAGAGGTGTGCAGGGAAGGTTTTAACATTCGTCCAAATAGGTGTGGGAGCCAGTTGATCCGACTCCATCTTCGATACCAGGTTTGCAATGGCGAAAGCTTCGATTTCAACGTAAGCGATTGTTCTATGGTTGACTCCAGCAAGGCTAAGTCCTCTTTCGATTCCAGCATATCCTGTGCAAAAGCTGAGTACAGAGCATGGTTCTTCGGTATTACCCACATTACTTGCCCCCACTCCAATATGTAATTGACTCTATGGCTCCCTCAAGACAAAGTGTTTGTAATTTAGAAACACAATGTTTAGCTAACTTTAAACGTTCATTTTCATCTTGGTCACCGATCAGTCCATCACAATCACCAAACTTTTCGACAAGAAGTTCATTAAAAGTTTTGTCTTGAAAAAATCTCAATGCAATAAAATTACTTTGCATCCAGACCTCCATTAAAAAATGCTCTAAATGAATGTCATCTTGTTTTACATGAGCAACAGCATTAATCAGCATGTGTTCAACTAAATCTGCCACCTTTTCCTGATAAATATCATCTTCGGTCTGTTCTTTATCAATCTTTTTTTGTTTTCTTCTTCTAGCAAACTCTTCTGCATCAATGACGCTCATCATCACTCCTTTCGGCAGGCGGCACTACAAAATCCATCTCCGCAGCAACCCTAATTAACGTGTCGATTAGTGTGCTATAGGATTGCCTCCTAGTATCTCCGCTGCGCTTTACAGGCCGTCTTTTAATTCCAAACTTGGTTTCTATTTCAACACTACCGTAGGCTGCACAAAGCAACTCTTCATGCATTTCATCAGGGGTAAGACCACAATAAGCGCCAAACTCTCTGCACCACTTACGGTAATAGCCTTCCTGCTGTCTTGTCCTTTTAAACTCTAGCGGTTTTACTTCAATACAGAGACCGTTGTAAGCGGTTTCAGCCGTTTTAAAAATAGAATCAGAGCAAGAAGGGAACTCTGAAGAAAGAAATGACATAACGTCACAAAGTTTTTTTAAATTCTGTTTCGGAATATTGATCTCCATCCTCTCCCTCATCAATATTTAAGCGCACCTACCAATGTTTTATTTAAGTCACGCACATCATCAATTTGTATAATTCCCTGGTCAACTCGTCTGAGTAATGTCTGTATCACGCAGAAAAGAAACTGTTCGCTACGATCAACTCTCTTGGGAAACTCTCCCTTCATATCGCTTAATGAAAAATGATTAGTATCAAACTTGTTATGGCAGCTTGCACAGAGGTCAGCAATGCATAGATCATGCGGCTTCATTCCTCTGCCTTTGCCAAATGCATAGCTTCTTAATCCAGTGTAATGTGCCGCAACTACAGTGCCATCTCTAGCACCGCAGTTGACACAAGACTGGTCTTTAGCTCCTCGTAAAAGCTTTTTAGATCGAATAGGCATGTCTAAAAGGGGATATCATCATCAACGATCTGCGTGGTCTCTGGTTGCGGAGCCGACTGAGGAGCCGCTGTTGCAGAAAAAGAGCCATTCTGCTCTTTCTTTTCTTCTCTTTCAATGCGCTTGGCTTTGTAGTCTTCGCTCTCTACTTCAAGCTTAATATAAAAGAACTGCTCGTTAGACCCTTTAGTCTGCCTTTCCCAAAAGGCTACAGAAAGAGCAGGCTGTAGTCCGGCCTTTCTTTGGCGAACCATTTCTTTTAACTGATCATCCTTGATGTTAATCACACAATTAGACCAATCAGGCTGATTGCCCTGCTTGAATTTGTTTCTGAAGATAGCTTGAGCCGCTACCATATTAGATTCTTGCTTAACCATTTTGTGCCTCCTTTTCAAACTTCTTATTTAGTTCTGCCATAGTTGCAAGCAGTTCCTTGAACAAGGTGTCCTTGTAATGCTTTTTCAGATCGTTTTTAAACTGGATCTGTGCCGGAAGAGTCATAAATTCCCTAGCCTCTTCTCTCGTTTTTGAATGCATCTTTAAAACTGCTTTTAGCAATTCAAGAGCAGCTTTCGCATCCTCTGGTGTCTGACCAATACTTATCTCTTTGGACTCTTCTTGGGGCTTTTGTTCTACAGGCTTCTCTTGTGGCGCTTCAACTTTGCTAATTGGTGCTGCTACCTGCTTTGGTGCTGCTGGGGCTTCAGCCTTGTTGTTAATCGCATTATCGACCTCGAATGAGCTTGCATACTCACCTCCACTCAAACCACATGCGGCTAACGCTCTTCCAATCGAACTCGTACAACAGTTCTCTAATGCACTGGACTTGTTTACCATCCCAACACCCCTGTACTCTTCTGCGAACTCTGTGGATATTGGAACCCAGGCACCGTCTCGCTGAACAGAAACTGTTGCTTTCACAATGACTTTAGTGTCATCGCACACCACAATCTCTGTAGATATGTTTGCGCCACAGCCAAAGGCTTCTCTGAAAGCCTGCACTCGCTGTGCAACCATAGTGTACTTCTTTCCTTTCAAGTTTACCTTCATTGAATCATCAAGATTCTTTATTCTATCTATTGCGTTTTGCAATCTTTCATCCCTCTCTGACATATTACGACCCTCTATTGTTGATCATTTCAATTATCTCGTTTGCATCTAGCTGATTAAAAACTTCATTGTTTAAAGTAAAAACAACCTCATCGTTTTTATAAATTGTTACTTGGTCTGGACTCACAGTAAACTTAATAGCCTGACCTTTTGACTGCTGAATTATTCCCAACACTTTTGGGATAATTGAATTGCCTTGGTTCAACTCCTCTTCACGCATTTATAACTTCCTTTTGGTATTGATCGCAAAAATCTGCGACCTTACAATAATTTTGGCTGCAACGAATAGGATCACTCTTCCGCTCTTCAATAATGTATGCGTCACCAAACTTTTCTTTATTGAAAAAAACTTCAGCTTGATCCTTGGTGTCAAATATTCGGATAGCTCTTTTTACAGTTTTTTTCTTTACAGCGAATTTTGCGTCTCGCATCCACCTTTCTTTATTTGAACACAGAGGCAACTCATCACCCATCAATGCAGCAAACTCTCCTTCCTGATGGAGCGCCACCCTATGCTCGAAATAGTTGTCCTGTTGCGTCTCAGTCCACTTGGGGATATCTACAATCACAATAGGAGATTGCGGATAATCAGGTTTAGTTTGAGAATCTCTTTTCTTCCAGTCTCTAAGTATTGCCACAATCTGAAGCTTTCCTACTGGAACATCTTTAGCTTTTCTAACCAGGTAAGCATAAGCATTTAACTGCTCTACCCACTCTTCCTTGCCGAAGATAACACTCCATACTGAGGTACACTTATAGTCCATAATGGTGATTGATCCATCAGGTTCTTTTTTCTGGATATCTATTGCACCAGACACCGTCCATCCATTTACATCGAAGAAGATACGTTCCTCAGAGATATATTCTCCTTCGGCAGTTTCTTCAAAGATATTGTGAACAGCCGTGCCAAGAACACTCCAGAGTTTTTCACTAACATCCTCTGATATTTCATCGTCATGTTCTTCACGCAATAGCCTTACCCTTGGGCAATCAATCAGTGTTGTTACTGATATCTGAGATTCGCCTCGACTGTAATTGTCCTTCGACAGGGCTTTTACCACTGGGTCTGGCAGGTTCGTCAGGTTCGTTATCTTCAACTCTGAAAACCCTCACCGAATCCTTGTCCTCTTTCCGCAATGAAAACCGTTTTGGTGGGTTCTTTTTCTGAAATCTCTGAACTGCTTGAGCTACGTTGAGATAGGCTTTTCGGTCTGGTGTTGGAACCAGACAACTGTGACCCACCTCCATTGCCTCGAATGGAATCTTTGGCAAAAAGTTTTTGGTAGGCATCGGTACATCCGTTTCTATTGAAATACTCATCATATTCCTCCGAGTCATTTGGAATGATTCCTTCTTCTTGACAAGCAAGAAAAAACTGGGACATCTTGCTCATATTTGTATACTCCAAAAATTTTGTGTTATTCTTTGTTTTCGTATTGTCGTTTATTGGAATTGTAATGTCAACAAATGATCCTATTATTAGCTTTACAATTTATGGAGAGCCTGCCTCGAAGGCTAATTCAAGACAGATTGTGATGATTGGAAAGCGCCCTGCCGTTATTAAGTCCAAGAAAGCCAGGGATTATGTGAAGTCATTTAAATTGCAATGTCCACGGTTAAATCCTTTACTTACTGAAGATGTTTCTGTAACCATAACTATTTATTATGCCTCCAGAAGACCTGATCTGGATGAGTCTGTCATTCTGGATGCGATGCAGGGTGAAGAATTTATATATAAAAATGATCGTCAAGTGAAGGAAAAGCACATATTTCATGCCCTTGACAAAGACAATCCGAGAGCAGAAATAGAGATAAGATTAAGACATGTAAAGGAATAAGGTTTGGAAAAGTTTTATAAATCGATGATAAAAAGATCCATAAGAGACCTTGTGAATCGCCATGAAAAAAGAAAACATGATGCCATTGCATACTTCTCTGGCGATTTATTTGTAGAACATTGTGCCAAAGCAAATTATCCTTCTGAGTTGCGTGACAGTCTTTTCGACTTGATGCTATTATCACATGTTCAACAGAAAAGAATGGCTAAAGAAATAATTAGTTATCTTGATTCTTTTTAAAAATCCCCCTCCTTCGGGAGAGTTGAAGGAGAGGGAGCGCTAGAGGGAGTACATCCTTGATGAGTCATGTACCCATCAGGACGGATTATTACAGATTGTATAGGACTGTACAAGACTTCTCTAGACGCATATAAGTATTTGTTTTTAAATACTTATTTAGTTAAATAATATTTAGATGAATAAAAAGAAGTAATTAATATAAGTAATTTAACAATTTAAATACTTATTTAAAGGATAAAAACTTTAATAAATAACATATAAATTGCGCTAAGTAAAGGAGAGGGAGATGGATGAAGCACAAGAACTTGTGTCGAGAAAGAACCAGTCGTGCCGCGTTGAATGTCCTAGTTGCGGCAAAACCAGGAAAAAGAAGGGACAAAAAACTTTATCAATAACCGTAGAGTCTGATGTAAAACTTTATTACTGCCATCATTGTGAGATTCAAGGAGCAATAGAATCAAAACCCTTTTATGAGGATTATGTTGAAGATTTTCCTCCTGTTGAACAAACCCCAGTTGTACAGATCCCCACCAAACTAAACATGGATACTGAATTAATTCAGAGATTCTTTTCTAATCGTGGCATAGAGATTGATTCCATTGGCAACCTTCCATCGATGGTAACAGGGAAAAAGTATTTTCATGGTGTGGGCAATGTTGATGCTGTTGGTTTTGTTTACCAGGATGAGGCTATTAAGTGGAGGGCAGTAGATACAAAGAACTTTACACAGGATGGTTCAGCCAGAAGTTTTTATGGTCTTGAGAAGCTCTCAGAAGCCCCAGAAACGATTTATATAGTAGAGGGGGAGGCAGACTGTGTGGCACTGGCCTCAGTAGGAATACAGGCATTAAGTGTCCCTAATGGCGCTCCTGCCAAGATATCTAACAGGAAAATGAGTCCAGAGGAGGATGTTAAGTTCTCTTACGTGTTTGAGGCTAAAGACTTGTTAGAAAGTGCAGAGAAAATCATCTTAGCGACAGATAACGATGAGGCAGGGGTAGCCCTACAGGAAGAGCTTGCAAGACGAATTGGGAGGGCTAAGTGTTGGAAAATCGCCTTCCCAGAGGGTACAAAAGACATTACTGACGTTATTGCAGAGCATGGTTCGGATACTCTTAAAGAAATCATCGATAATGCTTCCCCGATGCCCCTCTCAGGGGTCTATAGTGCAATAGAATACATGGATGACGTTGAAAACATATATGTTCATGGCACAGGAAGGGGTTTTGGTATAGATATAGAGTGTGTTGATAACCTGTTTACTACAGCCCCAGGGCAATTAACTGTTGTCACGGGAATGCCTAATAGTGGAAAGAGTGAATGGCTAGACTTCTATTGTCTCAGGCTTGCCCAGTTACATTCCATGAAGTTTGCTGTCTGCTCGTTTGAAAACCCACCACACATGCATATAAGCAAGATCGCAGAGAAGATAATTGGAAAATCTTTTTTTGGCGCTCCTGACTCAAGGATGAACAGAGAGGAATTGCATGAGGCAATGACCTTTATAAATTCTCATTTTGTTTTCCTAGAGAACAAGTCTGGAGAACTTAGCACAATAGAATCTATTCTTTCCAGAACTAGAGATGCCATACTCAGGATGGGTATAAGAGGTCTTATCATAGATCCTTACAATTTTATCGACCATGACCTCACTAATGAGCATCAAAGCATCTCCAAGATGCTAACCCAGATCACGGCTTTTGCTTCTGCAAACGACATCCATGTCTGGTTTGTAGCGCACCCATCGAAGATGCCACTAAAAGAAGATGGGACATATCCTGTCCCTAAAGGAACCTCAATCAGTGGATCTATGTCCTGGTTCAGTAAGCCTGCAATAGGATTAACTGTGCATAGAAAGCATGATGATATTGTGGAGATCCATTGCTGGAAGAGTCGATTCAAACACATAGGGCAGCAAGGTACAGTTGAATTGGAGTACGACCTGAGAACAGGTTGTTATTTTGAGAAGTCTGGTGAATCATTTAGCTCCAGATACAGGGGAAGAAAACATTATCTCGATGACTTTGATGAGGATTTTTAGATGGAAAAGTATTCGGATTTAGGCACTGACGAGATTCATAAGCGGCATTCCATTCTCGTTGAAACGATAGACAACAAGGTTTCTCGTAGCAAGGTAATGGATCAAGCCATTATTGATCGCTACCTTATCCAAGGAGTGATAACGCTATCCCAACACCAGAGCGCAGAGGTTATTATGGCGAATGCCAGTGGATCAGGCATATATGCAAAGACCCAGAACTGGGATAATCAGACATTCGGTGGCATACCAGAGAGAATTCCCAGAGGCATATTTGCACTTGGAAATCTTTTGAAAGTAATAGAAAAAAATACTTCCGCATTACATTCTTCACTTGTAGAGGAAGTGGTCTGCAAAAATACAGATGTATCAGAAAGTGAGGATAAAATGAAACTGTTAGGTGAAGGACTGGATGCCATCACCCAACATATTTATGCTCCCAGGAAAAACCCTATGAAGCGATTCAAGTAAGGGGATAATAGGTATTGTCTAGCTTGAAGTACTGGATTGTCTTATGAATTGTGGGAGACTCTTCCATACATTCACGATACCGATTTAAAAATTTAGGCATCTCAACGGTTTCTTCCAGAAAACATGAATCATTATTCTTTATGGACTCCCACAATGGGATTGTGGAGAAGTCTTTCGCATCAAGCCCCAAGGCAGGGAAGAGTTCTAATGGAACCTCAAGAAAAGAGGTCGAAGGGACAACATGAAGGTTTATACGAAAAGGTTTATCAAAGCTCCGCATTACATTCTCCTTTTGATGATAGGTGATAGTATTTTTTCCCAGGAAGTTTGAAGAGTTTTGTTCGAGATGACTCAAGAAAATCATCCGGTAATCGCTTGAAGTAATTGATGTAGGTTATCTCATTTAGTGTGTATGTCTCTCCCACCTCTAGCCTACAAAGCTCGACAACCTGATGCGGATCTAAATTGTAGTCCTCAGAAATAATTAAATCCTCAAGCTTGTGAACTTGAGGATCGCTCTCAGGATATCCTTCTCCGAAAGTGCATAGTATATAAGTCATGCTTTCTCTCCGATAAAAAGATCAGTCGCTTTTTCAATTGGCAGTGAATTCAAACAAACTGGATTTTTGGATGCGTCCATACGATCTTGATACATCTTATAAACTGTCTCCATTTTTCCAACAGTATATTTTAGTTTTCTGGCAAAACGAAATTTGTAGTACTCGTTATCACTACACTCATCGTCTTTAAAAATAACATGGTTTCTGAAAAGCACTTGTAATTCTCTTTTCTGAAGAAATCTCTGAACCAAATGAGAGATATGCATCTCCAAATCTGTATCGTGTTCGCCATCTCCAAAAGACCACTTGGGCAGATTCTGTTTACACCACTCATTAGCTTCTTCGTGGACTAGATGGGACACATCATATTCGTGACATCCACCGCATCCACGATTAGCAACAGTCCCGACCTTCTTGCCATCAATATGTAACGTTGCAAAAAAACACAACGTCTCATGTGACAACTCATCAATATACTTCACGTTCTTGATTTCAATTTTCATTATCTCTCTCCCAAGGTTTTTAAAACATCATCATTGAAAATAAGTCCGGCATGAGCGTAAGAGTTACGAACCAGGTTTTCACCCACAGTGGTGTTATCTTCCCTATGAATCTCGACCTCGATCTCTTCAGCCCATCCTCTTATCTGATCAATCATCTCACCCACGCCAACTTCCTGATAAGAATCAATCAGCCCATGTAACCTACCAAAAATCTCAACCTTTTCTTGCTTAGTCATACTGCTCTCCCATATTTGATTCCAGTGACTCACTGGGTTCCATCACCTCTACCACGCTAAGATTATGTAGCGAAGCGACTCCTTCCAGTGCGAGTCTGTCAAGCCCTGTGGAGTGCCTATAGAATGAAGAACCAATCTGGATTTCTCTCAGATCAACACGATCATCTTTTCGTAACTCAACTGTCACACTAAATAACAGACCTTGTGAACTTGAAGTGACATCAAAAACTATGCAATGAAAAACGCCATTCTCTTCGTCCTCAATGTCCTGAACCATCGGAATCCCGACATCATTTTTTCTTTCTCCAGAAAGTGCAACCGTCATTTGCAAAATAAAATCAGCGTCCCAGAAGGCACTGGGCGCACCATTGGCTCGACCCCCATCGTGATCGTGTAAAACAATTTTTTTTCTTTTGCTCATCATCCCTCCATCCCTGCATTCCAATAGCCTTCGGCATAAACCTCGACAAGTTTTTTATCAAAGTCATGCCAGTCCCCTTCCTCCAACATACTGCCAGTAACAAATGAAACTGCCCTTGAAAATCGATTCAAGTCATCGATATGAATCACTGCTGAAAGCTCTTCCTTCCAATGTTCCGCTCCAGAAATCTTAATGAATTCAGCGAAGTCTGAACGTATGATGTCTGCCTCTATTATTTCCTTCTTCCACTCCTCTTGAGGAATATCCTTCCATTTTTCCAAGTGCGGTGACGCTTCTCTTTTATCATTTATCAATTCCAAAACGTCTTCATCCACATCAGGCTCATCCCATCGAGAATCGAAAGGATTCAAAATCTGGACGGGAACAGTTGCATACGTCCACCCCATATCTTCCACCTGATCTTGAAAAATCCACTCTTCATCCGCTATGTGCGTGAGTGTATAAAAATGACAATCACTGCAAAAACTTGTTTCGTCTTCAGAATCTACACTTACTCGACACAATCGACATGTTAAATCATTTTTAGATTGAATTTTGTTTTCCATATTAGTCATAACAAATACCTCCCTCCCAACAGTCAGAAGATCGATCATCATCCTCTTCAATTCTTTTTTGAACAATGTAATCAATTGCTTCGTCCGACAAAAAATCGATATCCAATTTGAAAACGTCATTGCCACAAACAAAGCTAACGTCAAAGTCATAGTCCACTGCCTTGCCATCTTCGTATTCGATTCTTGTCTTACTCCAATCCAACATGGTCTCAGGCACATCTATGCCTATAAAAATTTTAGTTGGTTTCATCTCTCTCTCCTCATACATTTCGATATTGTTTTTGCCCTACCTCATCCCATCTAACATCGTCAAACCAGGTATCATAAAACCTAAAATCATCAGCCGGATGAAATGGTTTTTCAGATAAAAAGGTTTGTGAATCTTCATGCTCAAGAATAATTGATCCATCACAATTTTCAGTCATATCAAGATTCAAACTATGCTCTTGAATTCCTGATGACAAATTTGAAAATGTAACGTCACCGATTTCTGATCGGCTTTCATTTCCATACAGCAACAAACCTATTCCAACACTGTGTAGATAGTTTCTAATCGTCATGCACCAAAACATCCTGAGAGCGCCTCACTAAATCTTCGAGCGCTTTTTCCTCAGTCATATCGTAATGAGTATTAGAAAAGAAACCGTCCTTGAAAAAGGCGGTCAGGCAGTCCCTTCCCTCATACGGAAAGTACTTCCTCCGGCAAGCAACGTAGATGAGATTGTCTTTAGACTTCAGAACAGATATCACTTCCCATCCACATTGACGTTCAGCACAAAACTCAATTGCTGACATGCTCATTTGTTTGCCCTGAGAGCTTGCCTAGCAAGCTTTATAGCCATTTGAAACTCAGAGTCTGATGGTCTTGTCTTCTGTGCCATTGATCTCCAGACAAACATTTGCTTTAGATCCACCAGTGATCTCTCAGGATTGTCTCTACAAAATTTAGCGAAGTCGATTACAAGTCGATTATTCATCGTAACCAATCTCCCCTAGATAGTTTGCATAATCACGATCAAGCTTCTCCAGAGTTTTCTTCAATACGGATTTGTTTCGAGTACCAAATGGACTGACTGACTCATCAATGGCAGTCCAACACTCCCAAATGATCGAGTTCTCATTTGAATAACACTCGATCTCCCTAGGATATTCTGGATCTCTCACAAACACCCAGTTTCCAAGCTCTTTGACATTCTTTTCTTCGAGAAACATTCCAGTTCTCTCGCCCACTGCAATTGCCAAATCAGATGTCATTTGACCTCCCTCCCTCCAAACAAACCAGTGATGCCGGAATCCATTCCAACATCTCAGGCATATCTAGTTCTTCCGCAGAACTTTCAAAAGTGCGCTTGATAGCGTCCTTTCTTTTGAGTTCCTTTTTCAGAATGCAAAAACTTTTTGCAATCTGCTCCATAGTCATTCCTTTAGAAAGCGCCTCGAAAATAATGAACAGTAGCTTTGCAAGCGCTTCTGCTTCAACCGTTGGAATCTTTCGACTAATGGATGAGTTGACCTCATCCTGTACAACCTCCTGACACTCAGTCAAAGTGATCGGTGTGATTGCTTTGATATACATCAGCTGTCTAGCTGAATCACACAACAACTGATCAAGTTCGTTTACATTCATGCTTTGCATGTCTCTCTCCCTTACGCTGCTTTTCTGGAAGCAGCCATTTCATTTAAAAGATTCAGTCGATCAAATGCCTGATCAACTGCATCAACCAAATAATTTTCATCGTCCTTTATACCTTGCAACCAACTGCCAATGTACTGTGCGTTCTCAGGCTGCATTCGATTCTGAACTTTTCCAATACAAGCCATCGAAGAAAAAATCTCTGCAATCAATTCCTCTTTTGCCCGATCAAATTTCTTTTTGAATGCATCGAAATACTTGCCCAGTTCATGCCCTTTTTCATGCATCTCAGTTCCATATCGCACTTGGGTAGCCGTAGAGAACTGGGTGGCGGTATAAGCTTCTACTGGAGGTAAAGAAATGTAGTCACCTTTGATATCATAAAAAGCTCTACCATCTTGGGATGTTCTGATCTCAGTTCCACCAACCAGTAGTAGATCATCGAGTTCTTTACAAGCTTGGGTTTCATTTTGGAAAGCTGGGGGAGTATCGAAGTTGACTATGCATTGAGAAGAAAAGACTGAATAGGGTCGGAACCAGGTTTTTGTTTCTTCTTTACCGTCCTCGCCAATTTTTGTAGAGACGCTAGGGCGAGATATCTTTATAGACTTACTGCCCTTCCTGATCTTGTATCCGGCCTTTTTCCACTGGTTGAAAGTGGCGGCATATTGTATGCCCATTAAGCCAAGCCATAGGGCATTAAATCCTGTATAGGTTGCCCCAGTGATTGGATTACTGGGCATTCCATTGAGTCGATTAAATCCGCATTTCCAATCAGTTCCATGAGTCTGGATTAGTGATTTAATCTCTTCGACTATTTGAGTTTTGAGTTCCATCAGGCACTCCTTTTTTGAAGTTGTGCGGATTGAATTGATCGAGTCAGGGTAGTGGTTTCTGCAAATGACAGATTGCCCACATAGATTGCGAATGCATTTTTGATTTCTTCAAAACCTCTGGACTCAGATGCTTTATCATTAAGTTCAGCTATGGTTTTGTCTGCGGCCTCCTGATTTACAATTATTGGTGAACCACAAGCCCATGAGTCCACTTGCAGATAGTCCCTTTTACCATCTACGTTTTTACGAACCTTCACTACGATATACTTATCCATTACATATCCCTCACATTAGTTCGATGTCTTACAATCACACCGATCTGTTGAATGTCATCCCCGATTGGTTGGTAAACAAATGCAATACCATCCCTGTAAACTGCATCAACTGAAAAATCCCAAAACTCTGTTAGGTCTTCCATCTGCTTCGCATTTAATCCAGACATTGATCCAAGTTCTGAATCAGTTTGATTAGGCATATTCAAGGTCAAACTGAAAGTCTGCTCCCAGGGTACTTCAATGTCCTCTACCTCATCATGATCTTCAATGATGACAACAGGTCTTCCAGTTTCTTTAACAATCTCTTTTGCTTTTGATCTAAGCCACTCAAGATTGTCTGATGAATGGTAGTTGCAAAAATTATCTTGAACGGTTTTACGTTCAACACTTGGTAAATCGTAATAACTAAAACTAAATCTTGCTTCCATCTCTCTCCCCTTGGGGGGGGCAAAGCCCCCCAGTTATTGATTTGTTTATGGAGTTTACGTGATTGCTTTATGTTCTGCAACCTCTCTGATTGCCTGAGTAATTTCGACCATTTTCTTATAGCCAGACTCGAAGTCTGAAAAGAAAAAGAACCTTCCATTAACTAACGTGGTGTCGTAAGTTGTTGGCCTTTTCATATCGAGCCTTGAATGGTTAAGCGCCCAGTTAAACTTATTAAGCGCCTCGATCACTTCAATGCCTGTATTCTCCAGAAAATCCAAACCGAATATGCACTCGTCCGATTCGCTCCCAGGTAAATCGTGTTCGATTCCAAACCGCATCTCGCTATCGTATGGATTGATCAGCCATGCCAGTGACTCGTTCACCGAATAGCCCAGTGACTTACAGCCGCCCCCAGTAGAGACTTCGATCAGTCCCTCATACTTCTGCATTAAGTTATTCATGTACTCATCTCCAATATAGTTATTAAAATAATTAGTCCTATTCCATAAGCGCAACCTACTGCGATAATTAGCGCCATAACAAACTCTTGGGTAGTCATTCGACTACCCGTGGATCACTCATTAGCTTACTGTGTAGAATCTTTAGATCCCCTATCCATTTACTAGTCTCTGCATCGAGACAATCGAGCGCTAACTTTTTAATGATTCGACTTTTGTCTAGCTTGTAGTTGTCAGCTACCAGTTTGAAACCTTGTCGAATTGAAAGCTTGTAGCAGTAAGCATTTTTCTTTGTGCGCTTCACCACTATTGCTAGTTGCCTACCAGTGCCGGATTTATTCGCACCCGACTCAACTAAATAACAATCTCCGATTTTTGCATTCATTCTGAACCCTCCTCTTTTTTTCGCTTTCGGTCATTCTCTTCTTTAACAAAGAAAAAGAAAAAATCGTGAATATCCATTTCAAATACAGCATCACTTGTGAAATCGATACTGTCTTTTCCCAGGTTTATTTTGACCGGATTAAATCCCTCCTCGAGTGCTTCGGGCATATCCGTTTCATTAGCTGTTTTGCCTAGTAAAACATCCGCATTCATTTGCATCCATGGCGAATGCTTTTTGTTAATGTGATCAACTACCGCCTCGACCACTTCGGACTGACTAAGTGTAATTTTCATTTTTTTCTCTCCCACCTGCTCCCAGGTTTTTTTTGGTTTACCAGTGAAACACCCTTTTCCCAGGCATTTCGTTTTACCATTGAAAGGTCAGCTATGCCGACCTCGCTATGATGTTGAACTCTTCCAGATTCGACTCGGTGACAAAGAAGCTTGCACTCTTCCGATTCTCCTCTAAGCGCTCGGAAATATTCGAGCCTTTGCGCTTTAGGACTCCAATAACCTGATCGTCTAAGTGTCTAAGGTCGGTATCATCGAAGCTCTTAAAACCTTCTGGAATAGTGAATTCATCTAGCTTTGATTCTTTAGTGTTGAAAGCAACCGCGATGCGATGTTGACGCTCTACTGCTTTTTTAAATGCTGTTCTGGATTGCTTTGAGTACATAGAAGCACTGAAAGTAAGATCGTAATTATCTGAACTATTCTTGCGAAGTCTGGAAAGGATTTTAGTGTAATCGTAAAAACTAGAATCTTTTCTTGCTTGAAAAATGTGCGACCAATCCAAGTCTGAAGTGCCATTTAACCTAAAAAGGCATCGTATGCCGGTCTTTTTTGCTTTCGCTTCGGCCTTATCTATTTCAGATAAAAGCTTACTCTCGAACCATTCCGGCCTTAGTAGCATTAAAACAGTGCGCTTAAACATCGCATTAGCACCATTTTTCATAGCTAGTCTGCCACTAAAGGCCAAACAATCCGCCGCGCAACCAGAAGCTTCTGCACCAGCACAAAGAGTTTTAACAGATATAAGATTGTGTGGCGCTAGATGAATAATTTTGACCTCGAACAAATCCGCACCCTTTTCTACTTTCTCATTAGTGCCAAGTATGGTCATTGGTTTATTCAGATAATCGAAGTTATCTGTTGCCCAGGTTTTTCCGTATTCGGTTATTAGCGCACTGCTTTGAATCTCCGCAATAGTCAATTTTTCAAATTTCATTTTTCTATCTCTCCCATTTTTGATTAGGTCTTGCTATCTCTTGTGGAGATTTCGGAGCGCCCTCGCGCTCCTCATCAGGCAAGTTATTTTTCGGTATAGATAAAGTCGATAGCGAACCATTCGCCAGAACCATCACTAGCTATGATCTTGTCGATATCTACTTTAAAAACGTAATCTGAACCATCTAGATCATAAAATAGTCTTTGAATAGTAATCAGATCGATACTCTTTTCTAGATCAATTCCGACATTGCTCCAGATACCAAATCCGCGACCATCATTCTCTGAAAAAAGCTTTTCTGATTTCTCACAAATTAAAGACTCAGGTAGGCCAGTTTCTAAATCAATTCCGATATGAGTATCTGTTTTAAGAATTGTTACTTCGCTAGTGCTAAATGAAATATCGATAAATTCATCAGTCAAAGCTTCCACCGAACGAACGACCTTTACAAACTCGGACATATTTTTGCATGTTTCCATTTTCTATCTCTCCCAAATAAAAGAAGCGCCTTATAGCGCTTCAACAGTTATTGTATTGTCATCAAAAGGATATCCGTAGGTAATCAGAACATCATCACCTATAGATAATAGTGACTTGGTTAGATCACGCCCGACTATGTCTATAATTGGGCGGCCAACCGTTCCAGATACTTTTTTCTTGCCGTTAGGATCTAACACCAACCTAAAACCGCCACTAATAGCGCTGTCGAGATTCGTAACCGTGTTATATCTAGCGCCAGCGACAAACCCAGCAGATTCCAAACGCTTACCCTCAATCCAGAAATGTGGCTTTGTAACGCCATTCCTAGACTTAGTTCTGATCTTGTATTTCTGTTCCATTTATCTCTCTCCCAATAGTTAAAAACCTAAACCACAAAACGGAATGTACCGAAATAAACAGAATAATCAAGCATTATCGTAAATAAAAAATAACTGTATATAAAACAATAGTTTACAGTGCTAAAAAACGCACTATATTGTAAGGATTAGAAAGTAATGGATAAGAACATGACAAAAAAGAAATTA
>VTLG01005685.1_pt1 | contig 58923 bp, 46 predicted proteins | sample 4694571 | NCBI WGS metagenome assembly VTLG01 (sample SAMN12604809, study PRJNA352737) | marine metagenome | biome: ENVO:00000447; feature: ENVO:00000209|ENVO:00000569|ENVO:01000036; material: ENVO:00002151; isolation source: viral sequences binned using virsorter ...
TACGGAAAGTACACAAAACTTCAAAAATAGTATAAATATATTATTATGATATTATGACATCTCGACTAGATTAACACTTGACAATTACTACGAGATCTTATATAATACATATAACACCAATTCATTCTCGACTAGACATGAACGACTACGACGCATCATCAGTTTGGGATTACGAGATCTCATGTCACGATCTCGACGAGAATCGCACATATACACATATGCAAGATTCATATGATCTAGACGAGGAATATGCACGAGACACATACGATTACACAGAGCTTGCATATATGCATTATGCATAATTAGTGCGAGATCGTGTGTATACATATGCACGAGATTACATGCACATAATATACACATAGTGCGAGTATTATGCACACTATGTGACATAATGATATAACATATTATAACATAAATTCTAGAAAAAATCAATACCTATGCCAGCCTCAAAACTGGCATATTTAATATATTCTTATTCTCAATAACAAATCCTTATTGAGAATGTTACTTAGTGTTGCTAATAATAATTTGTTGCAGGGGGAGTGGCGAATATTGTTCTAGCAGATACATCTCTGCTCCCTTCCTCTTTGTTATTCTTATTATAATCCATTTTGGACCTAAATCAACCCAGCTTGTACCACTTTATAAACTGGCACACATTTCTCCCATTCGTTGTTAAATTTTGTTATATTACATGAGTAATCGACACACAACCCTTATGGATTTTGAGATGTTACTTTCTTTACATTTTGGAATGTATTTTTGGTTAGATGATGATGACGATTTCTGTTATTGCCCTGCCAACTCAGACGGCACTGCCGATGAGGATAATTGGGGATATGTCAGTGAGTGGGATGATTTTCAGGGTGTTAACTTTGATAAATTGTTTACAATTCACAGGCATTTAGTAACAGATAAGGTTACTGAGTATGAAATTCAAAGGCATTAATTGCCTTTGAAAAGCATCGGCCTAGGCCGGTCCGTAAAGTGGCACAAAGTCGCTTGATTTTTGCGTCATTTTATGGGATGATAATAATATGAATAATTCAGATTTTAACGAGTTCTATCCCCAACTTTCTCAAAAGGGATACACCCTGAACGAAGTTCGTTCCGATTCTAAAACTGTCACTCGTGAGGTACCACCTGCCTTCCGGGACCGTTATAATGATTATGCTGAGTACGAATCAGCAATCCACGATTACATGAATGGACTTTAATCATGACTGCATTCTTAACAATTAACGGGAAGGATTACTCCCACGAAGATATCAATTTAATCCGTGATTTCTTCACTGATAATCAATGGGATCTGATAGATTCCGCACTAAGTGAGTTCCAGGACCACGAAGATGCAATTGAAGAATGTAAAGAAACATTAGACATCATAAGTGATATTTTCCGTTCCGCCTATTGATAACATTTAAGGGGTGCAATTTGCATCCCTTTCTTATTAACAATTCATTCTCAATAAGAAATGCTTATTGAGAAAGGCCTAAGCCAGTTGACAAAGTGTCCACTAATCTCCCATTCGTTCATGAAATCGTTTATATTAACAGAGTCAAACGAATTTCCTATTATGTTCGTCGATCCAAGGTTTGAAGATGATGCATTATCCGCACTTATGGAAGAGGCATTTTCACAAACTGAAGAGGAAACCAAATTTGATGTTGATGCCTATTTCAATTCAGACATCGATTATTAAATGAAAACCTTTCCAACCGTAAACCCAACTGATTTTCACATGACAAACTACCCTGCATCTATCTACTCTGAAATTGAAACATTTTGTAATGAAAATGAATTCACAGTAGATTACTTCTTAAGTGAGTTCGCTCAGAAAGAAGAGCAGTTACAGCGTCCTTTTAGAGCATACCGTGGCAGGTCACCCCTAAACGATTGCTAAGTGCCACCTCACAAACTGTCACATAAGAACCCCACGGGGTTCTTTTTTTGTGTATTATAGGAAAGTAAACAAACGAACTTCGTTTTTATGCCTGTTAAGTCACCTGCTGCAACTCCTACAAAAACACGTAAGACACGCACCCGTAAGACTTCAACCAAAACTGCCAGAGTTGATAAAGTGATTAAGGAAGTTCAGGCAGTGCTTGACGCTCCTAGAGAAACCAAACCAACAAAGGCAGTAAACAAAGAAGCGATTGAGCAGTGCCTCAAAGCACCCATCCGCACTTTGAAACCAGTTAAGAAAGTTACTGTAACAACTTTCAAAGGTGGTAAAGTCGTTGCAAAGAAAACCACTTTGAAACGTCCTTCAACTGCCCGTCTCATCTCACCTCAAAAATATCTTAAGGATATTCAAACAAGGTGGGCAATCCACAATTATGAAATCCAGGAACTTCTAAAGGATTTCAGTAAAGGATTTGAGGCAGTGAAACCACACTACACTCAGTTAGTGGAATTAGTCACAAAGTAGGACACTCTACAAACTGACACACCAGCACCCCACGGGGTGCTTTTTTCATGTATTATTAAAGAGTACCAAAGGATTTCACTCATGCGTCAAATTGAAAAGCAAATGAATTTCGCTCTTTCAAATAAAGCAAACTGGGCAAAGTCAAACACTATGGTTGAATTTAATGATTTAACCAACTGCTCAAACGTCTTCCTACATGGTAACAGAATTGCAACCTTCGATCATGAACTCAAAGCAATCAAACTTAGTTCATGCGGTTGGCAAACACCCACAACCAAGTCAAGGTTAAATGCAATTCTCCAGGAAGTAAAACCTGGATGTGGCATTTTTCAAAAACAGTTTGAGTGGTTCGTTTCATTCCGTGAGGATGTAAAGGATTTTTGGGACGGCATGATTTTAGTTGATGCAAATCATTTAGAAGTCGCCTAACCAGCCATTCCTCAAACTGTCCACTAAACCCCCCAAAGGGGGTTTTTTATTGGTATTATTAAAGAGTGGGAGAGATCATCTGCAGTAACTGAGTTAATCATCTGCAGTAACTGATCCTCACCCACATCCCATTTTTTTACATTCGTTTTTATGACTAAAAACCTTCACATCGAACACCCCGAAGACAGCATCCTCACAGGTGATCTTTCTGTATTGGATGCTTTTTTACTGCCATTGATTCTGTCACTTAAAATCGACGGGGCACCCGCTATCGTTTGGGGGCGTAATCCTGCAACTGGTTTACAGTTCGTGGGAACCAAATCAGTTTTTAATAAGAAGAAAATCATCATATGTGAAACCCCCTCTGATATTGAGACGCATTATCAATACAAACCTGCATTACGTCAAATTCTTATGGCGTGTATGGCATACCTACCAATCACTCAGAACATTTATCAGGGTGACTTTATTGGATTCGGTGGTTCTAAGAATTACCGTCCGAACACTTTAACCTATTCGTTTCCAGAAAAGGTAAATGAGAAAATCATCATAGCACCGCATACAAAGTATTATGCTGCAAATGATTTGCGTGATGCAATCGCAATGCCATTACTTGACAAATTGGATTCAAACGATAATGTAAAATACGTTCAACCCCGTGCATATATTTCTAATGGGTTTGAGGGTGGCAGCACGGATGCGTTTCATGAGTGTGCAGATTTAATTGAGTATGCTAAGAACATGGCAACTGCTGTGAAATTCGTTGATGAAAGAACAGCGAAGAAAATCAAAATCAACTTAAACTATTTGATTCGTGAGGGCAAGGACATTAACCCTGCTAACTTTGAAGAGTTTTGTGATTCTAATTTGATTGAGTTGTGGGATACGGTTCGTGAGATAAAGCACCTTGCGTTAAATGCGTGTCGTGATACTGCTGATTTTCAGACTTTCATAATGGGTGATTATCAACCTATTCAGGGTGAGGGATACGTCATGATAACACGGTTCGGATATTTCAAACTGGTTAACCGTCGGGCATTTTCATATGCCAACTTCCATAATAACAGATTCGTTCCCTTACCTCTTCGTGCATCATGAAATGTAAACAGTTGAGAAAACGTGCCAAAGATTTGGGTTGGTATCTCATCCGCTACGGTGGGAGGCATGAGGTGTGGGGGCATGATGATTCACCCAAGCATGTCACAATTCCTTATAATGCCAAAGACTACGTTGGCAAAATGATTTTAAGACAATTGGCATTGTAGTTCATTCGTTCGTGATTCAGACAGTGGGGGGCGTGATGCCCCCCCGTTATTAAAAACCCGTAACTACCCTAACCTACAAAGTGTTACCCAAGGCAGCCATAAATTCCCCGAATTATAAAAATTTTTTTCCCTATATAAAAACATATACAGGATTTTGAGAATATGAAAAAAAATTTTGATGAAATTTTTTCGACTATAGAGATTGATCCAGTAACTGACAGATATCACATGACTATTCCTGAAGAAATCATTAATGAGTTTGACTGGTACGAAGACCTTGTGTTAAAATGGAATGTAGATAATGGTGAGCTATTTCTCACGAATGCCGATGAATAAAACCTATCACATATATTTGAATGATAAATGCTTATTCAAGTGTCTGAATGATGAAGAGTTTAATATAATATGGGGAAGATTGTATCACAGTTACGTAGATAATCTAAGTTACGAAGAATTAGAGGATACGGATAATACTGAAAGTTATATGGAACACTCTTATTGACACCTAATATATAATGGAGTATAATATTGATACTTAAGTAATTTTTAACATAGCGAATTCGATTATGGCTAAAGGATTTACGGTGAAGGCGAAAGCACCGATGAAGAAAAAGCAAGAATCTGAATGGGATTATGAAAAGGCAAAGGAAATGGTGAAGGGAAAAACCATTGTCTTCTGTCTACCTGGAAGAGGTGTATCCTATCAGTTTCTTAAAAGTTTTGTACAACTTTGTTTTGACTTAGTACAATCAGGAGCAAGTATTCAAATTTCGCAGGATTATTCCTCCATGGTAAACTTTGCAAGATGCAAGTGCCTTGGTGCGAATGTACTGCGAGGACCGAATCAGATTCCTTGGGATGGTAAACTAAAATATGATTGGCAATTATGGATTGATAGTGACATTGTGTTTAACAGTGAGAAATTCTGGCAATTATTATTAATAGATCAAGACATTGCAGGAGGTTGGTATGCCACCGAAGATGGTAGAACAACTTCTGTTGCCCATTGGTTAGAAGAGGAAGATTTTCGAAGCAATGGTGGTGTGATGAATCACGAGACTGTCGAAAGTATATCCAAGAGACGCAAACCTTTCACAGTGGATTATACAGGTTTCGGATGGTTATTGATTAAGAATGGAGTCTTTGAGCACGAAGGAATGCCTTATCCTTGGTTTGCACCCAAGATGCAAGTCTTTGAGTCTGGTGAGGTACAGGACATGTGTGGAGAGGATGTCTCATTCTGTCTTGATGCCAAGGAAGCGGGTTTTGAAATCTGGTGTGATCCTCGTATTAGAGTCGGGCATGAAAAAACGAGAGTTATATAATATTCTTATAGACAATAAGGTAGTATTTGGTGACTTAGGAGAATCTGAATACTTTACCAGAATGGAGGACTTATCGATACAATATTATCAGACAGGTTCTCCACATCCTGATACAATTAAAACTGAAACTTATTTGGAGGAAAATGGCGAAAACGTTTAGTGGTGGAATCAGTGGTGGGAATTTTATACAATCTCCACCGAAGAAGTCTCGTCAGGGGAGGGGCAAACATTCGAAATATTCGGCAACCTCTCGTAACTCGGCTCGCAAAAGATATAGAGGCCAAGGCAAATAATATAAGAGGCATCCGCAAGGGTGCCTTTTTTATGTTAAGTAGTGGTATAAATAAAGAAAAACTCTGTTTATTAATGGCGATTAGTAGGATATCACGATCATTTAAGGATATTAGTTTATCATTTGAGCCACATCCTGTGTCACAAGACTTGAAGATATTAAAAAATGAGAGTGCTATTCGTAGATCTGTACGTAATATAGTTCAAACAATTCCAACTGAAAGACATTTTGATCCTTTATTCGGTTCTGATGTTTATAGTAGTCTATTTGATTTTGTAGATTTTGGTACTGCATCTAATATTCAAGATCAAATTAGAGTTGCACTAGACAACTTTGAACCAAGAATTGCTAATGTAGATGTTAGTGTGGATGCACAACCAGATACTAATGCATTTGAGATAACAATTATATACGATATTATTGGACAAGAGTTTCCAACACAAGAATATACCTTCCTCCTAGAGGCAACTAGATAACATGCCGTTTACCAAATTTACAAATCTTGATTTTGATCAAATAAAGACTTCAATCAAAGATTATTTACGTGCGAATAGCGATTTTAGTGACTTTGATTTCGAAGGTTCTAACTTTTCAGTTCTAATAGACACACTGGCATATAATACCTATATTACAGCATTCAACTCCAACATGATTGTCAATGAGTCCTTTCTGGAATCAGCGACAATGCGTCAAAATGTGGTTTCCTTAGCAAGAAACATTGGTTATGTACCACGCTCCAGGACAGCGGCCACAGCACAAGTATCCTTTGTTATTAGAGGTTTAGAAGTTTCGAATATTAATCAAACACCAAATGCAATCCTACCAGCTGGTTTGACATGTGTGGGTAATGCAAATAATACTTCATTCGTATTTTCAACATCTGAAAACTGGGTTGCACCAATAAAAGGAACATCAGAAACAGGATATACGGCAACATTTAATAATGTTCTTCTTAAACAAGGTACATTATTAGAGAAAACATTCACTATTGATAACTCAATAAATCAAAAATTCATATTAGATAATGATGGAATTGATACTTCTACCATTAAAGTGTATGTAAATGATGGAGTAGAAGGACTTGGTATTGAATATTCATTAGTTAACAATATTATTGATGTAAATTCATCATCACAAATCTATTTAATTCAAGAAGTACAGGATGAAAAGTATGAATTAATCTTTGGTGATGGTATAATTGGAAAAAAATTGCCAAATGGTGCAAAAATAAACGTAAAATATATTATTACTGATGGCCAAGATGGGAATGGTATTGGCAATAAGAATAGTTTTGATTTTGTGGGTAAAATATTACAAAATAATCCAGAATCAGTCACCAATACAGTACCATTTTCATTTACAGTACCAGATGTAATAACAAATCAATCTTCTCAAAATGGTGCTGAGACAGAATCTATCAATTCTATCAAATATTTTGCTCCAAAAATCTATTCTTCACAATTTAGAGCAGTAACTTCTAGGGATTATGAGACAATTATTAAAAGAATATACCCAGATACCGAATCTGTTGCAGTTGTTGGTGGAGAAGAGTTGGATCCACCAGAATTTGGTACTGTATCCATCAGTATAAAACCAAAAAATGGTAGTTTTGTATCTGATTTTAATAAAAATAGGATTTTATCACAATTAAAACAGTATTCTATATCAGGAATTACGCAAAAATTGACAGATTTGAAGATATTATACATTGAACTTGATTCTGCTGTATATTTTGATGATACAAAGGTATCTACAGCAGAATCTTTAAAAGCAAAAGTAATTAATAGTCTTAATGCATATGCAAATTCATTAGATGTTAATAAATTTGGTGGAAGATTTAAATATAGTAAGGTACAGCAAGTAATAGATAATACTCATACGGCAATAACATCCAATATAACCAAAGTAAGAATCAGAAGGGATCTTAAAGTCGCTTTTAATCAGTTTGCTCAGTATGAACTTTGTTATGGTAATCAATTTCATGTAAATGCTGCTGGTTTTAATATAAAATCTAAAGGATTTTATATTTCTGGACAAACTAAACCAGTTTATTTAACTGATGTTCCGAATCCTGATTTGAAAACTGGTGGGCTTTCCTTAGTACAATTATCAACTGTAGGAGATATAGTTGTTGTAGCAAAATCTGCAGGAACTGTAGATTATATTAAAGGTGAAATTATTTTACAAACTTTAAATATCACATCAACTGTTGATGGAAGTAATGTTGTTGAAATACAAGCAGTACCAGAATCTAATGATGTAATTGGATTGAAAGATTTGTATTTGAGTTTTGACATCCCAGAAAGTACAATAAATATTGTAAGAGATGTTATTAGTTCAGGTGACGAAATAACAGGAACCGCCTTTATAAAAGATTTCTATACATCAAGTTATCTCAACGGACAATTAATACGACAGTAATATGATACAAAACGTTTTTGAATCTAGAGTGAAGATTCAACAAATTATTGATAATCAACTTCCAGAATTTATTAAAACTGAAAGTCCTAAAGCATTAGATTTTTTAAGGCAATATTATATTTCTCAGGAATATCAAGGTGGTCCAGTTGATATAGTAAATAATTTAGATCAATATTTAAGTTTAGATAGTTTAATTCCTGAAGTTATAGTTGATAATTCAAATCTCAGTATAGATATTACTGCAACGGATCAAATAATTCAGGTATCTAGTACAAAAGGATTTCCTGCTGAATATGGATTATTAAAAATTGATGATGAAATCATCACATATACTGGTATTACTACCAATTCATTTATAGGTTGCAAACGTGGATTTAGTGGAATAACTGGTTATCATCAGGATTTAAATAGAGAAGAATTAATATTTTCTGATTCAATAGCAGCATCTCATTCTTCTGGTAGTTCTGTACAAAATTTAAGTTCTTTATTTCTTAAGGAATTTTATGAGAAATTAAAATTTAGTTTAGTACCTGGTTTAGAAGATGTTGATTTTACTCCTACACTAAATGTTGGTAATTTTCTAAAAGAATCAAGAGCTTTATATCAATCAAAAGGTACTAATGAATCATTTAGAATATTATTTGGTATACTTTACAATGAAACACCTTCTATTATAAATTTAGAAGATTATTTAATAAAATCATCAGCAGCACAATATGTTAGACGTGAAGTTGTTATAGGAGAGATTGTTAATGAAAATTCTCCGGATCGAGAACCACCAAATCCTAAAAATTTAATTGGACAAGCATTATATAAAACATCCGATTTAAACACTAATGCAGCTATATCTGAAATAGAACCATTTACAAGAATTGGTGTAGCAGTAACAGCATCGCAACAATATTATAAAATTTCTTTATTTATTGGTTATGATGATAGTGCATCTACTGTTCAAGGTAATTTTACTATTACACCAGCAACTAAAGTTATTGGTGATGTTGGTGTGGGTTCTTCTGTAATTACAGTAGATTCTACTATCGGATTTAGAGCAAGTGGTGATATAGTATCAGGTGATAATAATATCTCCTATACAAATAAAAGTATTAATCAATTCTTTGGATGTAGTGGAATTGATAATCCAATTTTTTCAACAGATAATATAAGAAGTGGTGAAGATACTTATATTGGATATGAGAATGGAGATACTGCTAGGAAAATAGAATTTAGATTGACTGGAGTTTTATCAGAATTTGAACAAGTTTCGGAAAATGTTACTGTTGATGAAGGAGAAATTATAGGTGTAAGAAATCTTGGTGAATTAATAAAAAATCCATCTGATAAAACATATAAGGAGATTTGGGCTAATAGTCTAATATACAATACAAGTACAAGATATCAAATTCAAAATCCAATAGATGGTAGTACATTAATTTTAAATGCTGCAACTTATGATAGATCAAGTTTAAAAGAAGGTGATGCTGTAGAAATACTTAGAAGAAATTCTAATGATATTATATTTGGTAAAAATGAATTTTGTTATATTAAACAAACTTTTGATGATAAAAATGAAATTAAACTTAGTTCTTCTATACCTGATAATCTTATTGAATCTAATAGAGAATATGATTTAAGAAGAAAGATTAATACTCCTATAAGTACTAAAACTCCTTTAGAATATGATAATATTACTTCAGATGTACAGAATTTATATGTTGATGAAGAAAATGAACTAGTTTATATTGCATCAAATTCATTACCATCTCAGAGATTGGATGATAATTTTGACAGACTTAAGGATATTCAAAACAAATTTATAAAATATTTAAATAGTATTGATGTTGAGATTAAATCCGCAACTATTCCTGATGATCATACAAGTGATTATGGTTTAGATGATGAAATATCAGATAGTCTTACAAATCAATATGCATCAATTAGATTTTCAGATATTGTTCCTTTTATAGATGGTGATGAAGTTTATTATAAACCTTCAGGAGATCCTTATGGTGGTTTGAGTGAAGGAACTTATTTTGTAGAAGTTGATTCTATTGATAATCAAAAGATAAAATTATACAGTTCACCTACATTTATTGGTACATCAGATTATTTAAGACTACAAGATTCTCCTGGAAATCATACATTTACATTAAATTCTCAAAGATCTGGGAAAATAGGAGCTCAAAAATTATTAAAAAAATTCCCATTAAATATTGATAGTACTACAGCAAAACAATCTATCACTACTCCTGGTACAACAGGAATGCTTGTTAATGGTGTAGAAATTACAAATTATAAATCAAAGGATAAAGTATATTATGGAAATTTAGAATCTGTTAGTGTATTAAATTCTGGTACTAATTATGATGTTATTAATTTACCACAAATTGACGTAGCTACAGGATTTGGTGTTACTGCATTAATTCAACCAGTAATTCAAGGTAGTATTCAGAAAGCATTTGTTGATACTCAAAATTTTGATATCAAAGATGTTATTTCTGTTAATGTTACAGGTGGTAATGGAAATGCTATAATTGAACCTATAGTTAATATTAGATATAGAGATGTTTCATTTAGTGGGTTATCAACGTCTGATTTTGGTGGAGTTAGTCAAGAGTTTGATACAATTAAATTTGATACAGATCATGCATTTTATAGGGGTCAAGAAGTAATTTATAATTCTAATGGTAGTCCAGGTGTTGGTGTAGGTATTGGAACATCTACATTATCTAATGGTTCAAGTTATTTTGTTGATATTATTAATGAAAAAACAATTAAATTACATTCCTCTTTTAACGATGCAGTAACTCAAACTAATCCTATAGATTTAAATACTATTAATGCATTAGGAAGGGATCATAAATTTTCAACACTTTCAGATCAGAAATATGTTGCAGGATTAAATGTAATTGATGGCGGCACATTTACTAATAGAAAATTAATTGTTAAACCTGTTGGAATTTCGACTCATTATGATAAAGTTATATTTAATAATCATGGATTTAATGATGGAGATAAAATTGTATATTCTACCACTGGAACTAAAATAAGTGGATTAACAACAGCTACTGGAATATCATCTACTACAAATCAATATCAAATTTTAAAACTTGATGATAACTCATTTAGACTTTCTGATGCTGGTATTGGTGGATCTATAACATCTAATTATATAAGAGGAGATTATATACGTTTTGAATCAGTTGGTAGTGGATATCATAATTTTTCATATCCTGATATTTCAATTTCTTTAATTTATGCTCCTGTTGGCTTTGGAACTGATACTCAAAATATTCAAAAAATTTCAATAACTCCAATTGTTAGAGGTAGTATTATTGATGCATATGTATATGAAACTGGTACTGGATATGGTTCATCAATAATAAATTTTGAAAATAATCCTATTATTTCTATTAGAAGTGGTAAAAATGCATCTTTAAAACCTAATATAATAAATGGAAAAATTGATTCTGTATCTGTATCTTTTAGTGGTAATGAATATGTATCTATTCCCGATTTAAATGTAATTGATTCTTCTGGTTATGGAACTGGTGCAGAATTATTACCGATTATTGTTAATGGAAGAATAACAGATGTTGAAGTTATCAATGCTGGAATTGGTTATTCAAGTATTGATACATCAATAAATGTTGTTGCAGCTGGACAAAATGCTATTATTAGGAGTAAGGTAAGAAATTTAGATGTTAATAATAATTTTAGATATGCTAAAAAGGTTAAAGGTGCTCAAGATACTATTAAATATACCGATATTGGTCAATTATTACTAGAGTCTAATAATAATTTACAATATAGTATTTGTGGATATAATCAAACTTTAAGAGACTATTTTGGTGACACTGCCACTGAAATTACAAATATACATTCACCAATTATTGGATGGGCATATGACGGAAATCCTATATATGGATCATTTGGATATAAGGACCCCAAAGAGCAATTAAATAATCAGCGTTTAATAAGTGGATATGAATTGGATTCTTCTAATATTGTTGATAGGCCTAGTACAAAGGTATTTCCTTTAGGTTATTTTATAGATGACTATAAATTTACAGATAATGGTGATTTAGATAGAAATAATGGTAGATTTACAAAAACACCACAGTTTCCTAATGGTGTTTATGCATATTTTGCAACTATAGATAATGAAAATAATCCAGCATTTCCATATTTTATCGGAAATTCTTATAGATCAACTCCTATACAGCAAGATATTGATCAATCATTTGATTTTACTAAATCAAAACTTTTAAGAAATACATTTCCATATAAAGTATCTGAAAAATATATTGATAATGATTTTATTATAGAAACTGACGAAATTGCTAAACAAAAATCTATAGTAGATTCGGTTACAATTGGTAGTGTTGATGAATTAAATATAGTTTCATCTGGTGATAATTATCAAATTGACAATCTTCTGGAATTTGATGATGATGGTACTGAAGGTAATGGATTAACAGCTAGAGTTTCTTCTTTAAAAGGTAAAGATATTGTAGACATTAATATAGATTCCACTATTATTAATGATGTGATATTTACTTGGGATGATGGAAATAGAATAAAAGGTTCTATTTTACCTTATCATTCTTTGAAAGATAAGGATAATATTACAATTTCTGGATTTGCATCAACATTATCCGAATTAAATGGAAATTATCCTATTGGTATTACTACCTTTTCAGCATCAGGAATTGGTACAATATTAGCATCTTCTGGAATAACAACTGAAATATATGTTTCTTCAATTCCAGAATCAGTATCTATAGGTAGTAGTATTGGAATTGGTACTGAAACATTAAAAGTATTGGATATTTATAAAAATCTTAATATTTTAAGAGTTGAAAGAGAATTTACTGGAATAGCACATACAGTGCCTTTCACAATATCTTATTTACCAGATTCATTTACAATTGATAAAAGTATAAATTATTTTGATTCTAGATTAAATAATAAAGTTTATTTTAATCCAAAAGAATCAATAGGATTTGGAACTATTGCAGGTATTTCATCTTCTGTAACTTTTGGTTTTGGAATATCAGATAGTATTGTAAGAGATATACCCACACAAAGAATTTATATTGAAAATCATCCATTTACTGAAGGTCAAGAAGTAGTATTTACTGTTGGTACATATAATATAGCAATATCTACTGATGGAACAGATCCTACATTTAATTTACCATCAACTGTTTATATTTCAAATACTAGTAATAATACTATTGGAATAAAAACTGGTATTGGTACAGATTTAAATGGATCATCTTATTCTGATGTATTTTTTGTAAGTGGTGGTGCAAATGAAGATAATACGTATTCTTTTGAAAGTAAGTATAATCAATTATTTGGAAATATACAAAAAAATGTTGCAACAGTTTCAGTTTCAACTTCTCATAATTTGCAAGTAGATGATGAAATTGATTTAAATATTAAACCAAATTTATTAGTTGGAATTGGTACAACTTCTATAGTTAATATTAGAAGAGATGAAATAACTGGTTTTTCATTAGTAGATCCAATAGGATTCAATTCAACAGGAATTAATACTTCAACTAGTCAACTTGAAATTACATCTCATGGATTAAAAACAGGTGATAAAATATCTTATACAACTACTGAGCCTAATATAATTCCTAAAGGATTATCAATTAGAGATTATTTTGTATACAAAGTCGATAATAATAAGTTTAAATTATCAGAAACATTAAATGATGCTATATCTAATCCACCAGTAACTGTAGGTATTGCAAGTACGGGTGGTATATCACAATCTATTTCTTTAATTAATCCACAGATTAATGTTGTTCGTAATAATAGTTTAGTTTTTGATCTAACTCATTCCTCACTACAAGATTATAAATTAAAACTTTATTATGATGTAGATTTTAAAAATGAATTTGTATCTACAGCATCTACTATTTTTGATTTAATAAGTGAAGGAACACCAGGTATTGGAGATACTGCAACATTTACAATTGATTATAATCCATCATTACCAAATCAATTATATTATACATTTGAAAAATCTGGATTTATTAGTACATCTGATATAAATGTTAAAAATTATTCTGAAATTAAATTTGTAGATAGTAGTTATAATGATACTTATAATATTATTGGTACTGGTACAACTACATTTGATATTGCATTAAAATCATTACCAGAGAGATTATCATATAATCAAAGTGATTGTGATTCTTTATTATATTCAACAAATTCTTTAACAGAAAAAGGTGGTATTGATAAAGTAGGTATTGATTATGGTGGATTTGGCTATAAAAAATTACCTAATTTTGTTGGTACATCATCAACAGAAGGAGTAGGTTCTCTTATAATTGCTAAATCAAAGAATATTGGAAATGTAAATCAAGTAAGAATTGTGAATGAAGGTTTTGAATATTCATCTGATAAGACTTTAAAACCAAGTGCATCTATATCTCCATTTATTACTATAAAAGAATCAAATACTATTGGAAATATTTTTGTTGCTAGTGGTGGTAGAGGATACTTAAATGAACCAACAATTAATATTATAGATTCTGTAACAAAAAAAGTAATTGATAAAGGTATTTTTTCTCTTGATTTAATAGGTAATTCTATCAATAGAGTTAATATTTTATCAAATCCTTATGGTCTTTCTGATAATCCAATAAATCTATTTACTACAAACAATAGTAATGGTGTTGGTATTAAAACTGTAATATCTAATTCATCAGGTATTTTTACATGTGCAATAACTACCCCACTTGCAGGATTTACAAATCCACCATTTTCACCAGGTGATGAAGCATTTATAGAAGGCATTACTAAAAATAGTACAACTGGATCTGGATTTAACTCTAAAGATTATGGATTTGAATTTTTTAAAGTTCTTAGTTGTGATGATAGTGGACTTGATTTTAAAGTTGTATTTGATATTACTAATTTAACAACAAATACAGGAATAGCTGATACAGTTAATACTTTCTCTGTTGTTGTAAATAAAGAGAATTATCCTATCTTTGAATCTACCTTAAAATCTACAAGATTTATTATAGGTGAACAATTATTAATAGGTGGTGAATTAAGAGATTTGTATATTACTAAAAGTGAAAGTGATTTTATTAAAATATTTGGTAATTATAACTTATTAGTTGGTGATGTTATTACAGGAAAAGAATCTGGAGTAATAGCAACTATTGATAGTATTACAAATAATAATGGAAAATTTGTAGTAGATTATTCAAATAAGAAAAATATAGGATGGTATGATAATGTTGGAAAACTTAGTCAAGATACTCAAGTAACACCTGATAATGATTATTATCAAAATCTTTCATACTCTGTAAAAAGTTCTCGTACTTATGATGAATTAAGATCTACTGTAAATAGTTTACTTCATACTAGTGGACTTAAGAATTTTGCTGATACTGGAATTACATCAACTTCAAATGTTGGGATTGATAGTAGTGATGCAACAATTCTTATTAGAGATTATATAGGAGATAATAGAGTTGATACTATTTACAATTTTGATATTGCAAATAGCATAAACATTGATAATAACTCTAAATTCATAGCATTACAAAATAAAAAGTTAAGTAACTATATTGAATCAAAGAGTAATGAAGTTCTTATAATAGATAATATAAATTCACAGTTTTCTAATTTAGACTCAGAACCTCATCAATATTTAAATATTTTTAAAAATTCTGTAGTAAATTATCATAATTTAATTATTAGGGTTTCTGATTTAGTAAATTCTAAAGTACAATTATCTGATTTAGTATTATTACATAAGAATAATAATAGATTTTTATTAGAAAAGGGACAATTATATTCTGGTATTACAACATCTTATGGTGATTCAAATTCATTAGGCTCTTTTGATTTAATTGAAGATGATTTAGGTGATCATTATTTTAGATTTACACCTTTAGAAAGTCCAGAATTAACTGATTATGATATCAAAATAATTGATAGTAGATTTATATCTACACCTGCGACTGGAAACTATCCTATAGGATTTATTGATTTATCTAGTACTAATACTACAGGTGCTGAAGGTACTAGTACACCAACAACTACAGTTGTTACTACTAATCATTTTGAAAAAGTTACATCATTATATGCAAAAAATTATTTAATTAATAGAACAACCAAGGAAGTTAACTATGTAGAAGTTTATGTCACACATAATGGTTCTAATACATATATTTCAGAATATTTTATTGATGATTTATTGGAAGAAGGATATTCATCTATCGGAATAGGATCTTTTAAAGGTTCTATTAGTGGAACTGAATTTACATTGAATTATGAAAATAATACAGAGGATATAATAGATATTAAATCTAATATAGTTGGATTTGGTACAACTTCTGCTGGAACAGGAACTTATAGATTTAAGTTGCCTAATCAACCAGATGGACAAGAAAGAACAGCAATTTATCAATCTAATTATTCAAAATCAATTGGTATATCAACAGTATTTGAATTAAGTAAAAGTATTTTTAATAGTGTTAAATCTGTAATTGAAGTTAGTGTTGGTTCTACAAAAGCACTCCATCAAGTAATGGTAGTTCATAATTCAGATGGTGTTTGTATGAATCAATTACCATTTCTTTCTGCAAGTGGAACAATAGCTAATACATCTATAGAGGAATATGATAATATTCTTGGGATAGGTACATTTGGAGTTAATTTTGATTCTTCTAATAATTTCTTATTAAAATTCTATCCTGATGCATTCTTTAATTCTTCTGATATTCAAGTATCTGCATTAAATTTATGCATTTATAATGATAATGATGTATTAAATACAATTAATACTCCAGATTTAAGTTATGGTAATGTTGTAGAATCTGTTGATTTGTATGGATATAATGCACCATTTGGTAGTCGTGTTGAAAAAACTGAATTTACTTTAACAAATAATAAGACACCTATTTTTGCAAAATCTTTTGATCCTAGTAATTCAACACAAGTTAATCTTTCTAGTGGATTGTTCACTATTGATAATCATTTCTTTAGAACTAATGAGGAATTAGTTTATACACCAGCATCTACATTTGTTGGTGTGGGTTCTACTCCTATGGAATATAAAGGTGCTGGTGGTATAGGGCAGTTACCAACAACTGTTTTTGCTGTTAGAAATAATGAAGACTCTTTTTATATTTCAACCACATCTCCTGCTTCTGTAGGTACAGCAGTTACTTTTGTTGGTGTGGGAACAGGAAATTATCATAAATTTGCAATGGCAAATAGCAATACTAAGGCTATTGTGTCTATTGATAATATTTTACAATCTCCATTAGCAAATTCATTAATTTCATATACATTAAAGGATAATGTTGGTGGACAAATTGGAACAGCATCAACAATTTTTGGATTAAGTGGTATATCTTCTATTAATTCTAATGATATTCTAAAAATTAATGATGAATATCTTAAGGTAGTTAATGTTGGTTTTGGTACTACTACTATAGGTCCAATTACTACTGGTATAGGAACAACTGCATTAGTTGTGACAGAACGTGGTTTTGTTGGAACTTCTGCAACTAATCATGCTGATGGTAGTGCAGTTCAACTTTATAGAGGTTCTTATAATATTGTAGATGAAAACATACACTTTACATCTCCACCAAGAGGAAGAAGTGGAGTATTAAGAGATAATAGTAATTTGCTTGAACCTAAATCTGATTTTAATGGAAGAGTTTATTTTAGAAATGATTATTCAACTAATCAGATATATGATGATATCTCTGAGCAATTTACTGGTATAGGTCAAACATTTAAGTTAACAATTGATGGTGCAAATGTTACAGGATTGGGTAATTCTGGTGGAAATGGACTTTTATTGATAAACAATATTTACCAAAAACCTACTGCACAAAATAATCCTGGAAATAATTATCAGATAATAGAGGATACTGTATCAGGTATTAGTAGTATTTCATTTACGGGAATTAAGACTGAAACAGGAGATATATTTATTAGTGATCGTGATGTAAATCAAAATGAATTGCCAAGAAATGGGTTGATTGTTTCTCTTGGATCTACTCCAGGATTAGGATATGCACCTCTTGTTGGAGCAAGAACTTTTGCCAAAACAAATTCTAATGGTGAGATTACGTCAATTGTTAGTACTGGAGCAACAGGCCCTAGCAATTCTATTACTACTGCACATTATGACAATGTAACTGGTGATATTATTATTACTACTAAAGATCCACATGATTTTGAATTAGGAATTGTTAATCAAGTTAAATTGCATAATCTTGAATTTGATTGTTCTGGACAATATATTGGATTAACTACAACATTCTTCCCAGAAGATATTGATCCTGTTACTGGAGTTAGTAGTGTGTCATATAGTGTTCTGGATACTATTCCTGGAGACTTTGAACATAAATTTGTAAGAGATGAATTCTCTGGTAGTACTGGTGCCATACAGTTACCTACTGCCCCGTATGGAGATAGAAAAGTTACTTCTGCAGTATATTCTCCTACAAAAGGTACTCTAATTGTCACACATGATGGTGATAGTCTTTCTCATAATCAAGCAATAAAATTCCGTAATAAATCGTTAGTGTTTACTTGTAATGCAGATGGTCATACAACTGAACATCCCTATCCAAGAACAACTGATCCAGTATATGGGCAAACAATATACATATATGATGTTTCTGGAAATACATTTACTGTATTTGTTGGAAAATCTCCAACATACAGATTCAAAACTAATGTAGGTATATCTACAATTCCTCATAATTATATGCGAGGTGGTACTGTTATGCCTTGGTATGATGCTAATTATGGATCTGGTTATAGAGGTTCAGTATCAATTGGAATAACTGATGTGCCATTTACACATAAATTTGTCGGAACTTCTGGTACTAGTATATTTGTAAACTCATGGGCAGGTACTCCAAAAACGGCTACTGATGCAAGTTATAACCCATCTAGTGGTGATTTAATATTAACTATTCCTTCTCATGGACTTACTACGTCTGATAATGTTGGTATAAACACAGATTCATTAATATTCTCATGTTCTAAAGATGATTATAAATCTATTCATGTTTATCCAAGATCTACAGATCCTGTATCGGGTATACTAACATCAATTAATTCAAAGACGGATGATACATTTACTGTAAATGTTGGCTCTAGTATAGGACGTAATGGTAATATTACTGCTACAGTTGGTGCTGGTGGAACTCTAGCATTCAATATTGGTGCTGCAGGTACTAATTATAAGAATCCTGAAATTACTGTTCCTGAACCAAATTATACAAATTTAGAAGTTAAAGGAGTATCAAGATTGGGTATTGGTACAACTACAGATACTGGAATTGGTTTATTACTTGATGTTACTATTGGAGCAAGTTCTACAACAGGTATAGGTTCTACTCAATTCTCTGTTACTAATTGGAATATAACAAGAGATGGATATTCATTTAAAAAAGGAGATGTATTTACTCCTGTTGGTTTAGTTACTGATGCTAATTTAGAATCTCCAATATCACAATTTGAATTGACAGTAACGGATACATTTACTGATTCATTTGCAGCTTGGCAATTTGGACAATTTGATTATATTGATTCTATTAAAGAACAGCAAGATGGTAAAAGAACAAGATTTAATCTTAAATATGATGATGAATTTTTGAATTTTGATAAAGATGCAAATAGTGGTTTTGATATAAATCTTTCAAATGCATTATTAATTATTATAAATGGTATAATTCAAGAACCAGATATTTCTTATCAATTTAATGGTGGAACATCTTTTGTATTTACTCAGGCACCTAAATCTGAAGATGATATTGCAATATTTTTCTATAGAGGAACATCTGAAAGTGATACTGAGTTAGTAACAGATATTAGACCATCATTAAAAGGTGGTGATAAATTAGAATTACTCAAAATACATGATAATGATGTTAATCAAAAGTCTAGAGTAATGCTTGGAATTGCGACTATGGGTTCTGGGTATGTAGAAACTGATTTATATTCTGGTGATGGTGTTAATGATTTAGATAAAACTATAAAGTGGACAAAACAAAAATCTGATAGAATTATTGATGGTGAACCTATTTCTAAATCTAGACCTAGTTTAGAACCACTAATATTCCCAACAGCAAAAATAATTGGAGATATTTCTTCCACAGATGCATTAACAAATATTTTCATCGATAATATAGGAATATTTGATGATGAAGAAGAAATATCCATTAAACCTATTGGTGGGTTTATCATTGATAGTATTGCTCCTGTAGCTGCTGGATTAACTGCCATTGTTTCTGCTGCGGGTACAATTTCGGCATTAAGTATTGTTAGTGGTGGTAGTGGATATGTTGGAGCAACAACTTCAATATCTATTGGAATACCAACAACTGGTATAGGTGAGGGTATTGGAACAATAGCAACAGCAACAGCAACTATAACTAATGGTTCTATTACTACACCAATTACTATTACTAATGAAGGATTTGGATATAATCAAAGTAAAGTACCTAATGTTCTTGCATCATTACCCATGTTTAATAAATTAGAACAAGTTTCTAATGTTAATGCTATTCAAGGATTTACTGGTATTATTACTGGTATTAGTACTACTTCTGGTATAGGTGGAGCACCATTAGCAATTGAATTTAATTTAAAGGATGGTGGAACATATAATAATCTAGTAGTAAATTATCCTATTCGCATACATGGAACTTCAATTGGAAGTGGTGTAACTTCAATTTATACTTCTGATGCTAATATTGTTGGTATTGGAACAACATTTTTAGATAATGTGTACAACGTTAGTGCATGGAATTCCACTACTGGTGTTATTAAATGTAATATAGATTCCAACACTTCTGTTGTTGGAGTTGGTAGTACTAGTGGAACAGTATATGCAGGTGAAGTATCATGGGGTAGATTGTATAATAATGATACTGGAACCATTACAAGGGGAATAAGTCCTATTTCAATAGGGGTTACTGGACTTACAATTAATGCTGGATTAACTACCTTCCCAACGATACAAAGAAGGCTTCAAGGTTTGCGAAATACTGGGGGTATTGAAGTATCTTAATTAATGTTATAAATATCTAAAAAACTATTAATATGTCTGCTGTAGTAACAGATCAATTTAGAATATCAAATGCGGGTAATTTTGTAGATTCTGTACTCGATACTAATAATTCCTACTATGTATTTCTAGGACTTTCCAATCCTAGTTCTGCGAGTGGATTTGGTAGAGATTCATCTTGGCCATCAAATCCAACTGATAATTATCAGTATGAATCTCATTATAGAGATACTTCATTATTTGGTAAAAAAATTAACAGTAAAAATATTAGAAGAGTTGTTCCTAAAGTTCAATGGGTTGCTAATAATCATTATGATATGTATAGGCATGATTATAGTACTACTAATTTAACACCTAAATCAGCAACCCCTAGATTATATGATGCAGAATATTTTGTTATCAATAGTGATTTTAATGTTTATATTTGTTTAGATAATGGTGGATATGGTCCTACAAATTCTACTACTGCTAAAGGTGGTACTTCTAAAGATGAACCTACTTTTACGGATTTAGAACCAAGTGCTGCAGGAAATAGTGGAGATGGGTATATTTGGAAATATCTTTTCTCAATATCACCTAGTGATGTCATCAAATTTGATTCAACTGAGTATATTGTTATACCTAATGATTGGGAAACATCTACAGATACTCAGATTCAAAATGTAAGAGAGGCTGGTGATTCTACTATAAATTTTAACCAGATTAAAAAAGTATATATTGAAAATGGTGGTTATGGTTATAATGGTGGAGAGTCTACTGCAGAATCTGGTCCAAGAACGAATGTTCCAATAATTGGTGATGGAAGTGGTGCTAAAGTATCTATTGATTTTGCTGAAAATGGAGTAATTAGTGATGTTACTGTTACTGCAGGTGGTAGTGGATATACTTATGGACTAATTGATTTTGCTGGTCTTAGACCTGACAGTTTTGGAGAAGATACTACAAATATACCTGCAAAGTTAATTCCAATTATTCCACCATCTAAAGGTCATGGTTATGATATCTATAAAGAATTGGGTGCTGATAGAGTTTTAGTTTATGCAAGATTTGATGATTCTACTAAAGATTTTCCAACAAATACAAAATTTTCTCAAGTTGGTATTATAAAAAATCCATCTACATTTTCTGATTTAAATACAATTTTTACAGGAAGTCAATATTCTTCCGTATATTCAATTAAATTTGCATCTACTTTTGATTCAACTCCATCTATAGGTTCTACTGTATCACAATCACAAGAGTTTGGAGTTGCGAAAGGATATGTGTCATCGTATGACGATGAAACTAAAGTATTAAAATATTATCAAGATAGAAGTTTATATTTTAATTCTGATGGAACTCATACAGATTATGTTGGAATGAGTACTGTTGGTAATGTATTACCTTTTGAATCTCCTGGTCAAACAATTGTATTTTCATCTAATCCTGGAATTGAGCCATCTATTGATTCTAGTTTTAGTGGAATTACAACGACAATTGCATCGAAACAAATAGATTTAGGAGTCAATTTTACAAACGGTCTTGCAAATCCAGAGATAAATAGAAATACTGGTGACATAATTTATATCGATAATCGAAAAATAGTGACACGAGACAGTAAACAAAAAGAAGACGTTAAAATTATTCTGGAATTTTAAAGACACATGGCACAGAAAAAGAATTTAAATATCAGTCCTTATTATGACGATTTTGATAAATCTAAGAATTTTTATAAAGTCCTTTTTAAACCAGGATTTCCAGTTCAGGCTAGAGAATTAACTACTTTACAATCTATTCTACAAAATCAAGTAGAAACTTTTGGTGATGGCTCAGGTCTAAAAGAGGGTTCTGTTGTTATTCCAGGATCTCCTAATTATCAATCCAAATATAATTCAGTAAAACTCAATTCTTCTCAATTTGGTGTTGATATTTCTTTATATGTCACTCAACTTATTGGAAAAACTGTAAAGGGACAAACTTCTGGTATAACTGCAACTGTAGAATCTGTTGCTCTACCTGATGGCAATAATGTTGAAGATATAACCATATATGTTAAATATATTGCAGCTAGTAATATAGATTTTACTAGGGTTACTTTTCTAGATGGAGAATCTTTATTATCTGATGAAAATATAATTTATGGAACTACAACAATATCTGCTGGATCTATTTTTGCAACTCTTGTATCTTCAAATGCTACTGCAATAGGTTCAGCTGCTTCTGTTGATGAAGGTGTTTATTATATTAGAGGAAATTTTGTTAATGTTGATAAACAGACAATAATTTTAGATCATTATACCAATACTCCATCTTATAGGGTAGGATTAAAAATTGATGAATCTGTTATTCGTGCAAAGGATGATAATTCATTATATGATAATGCTAAAGGATTTTCAAATTATGCTGCTCCTGGTGCTGATAGACTTAAGATTGGATTAACTCTTACAAAAAAAGTATTATCAGACACAAATGATACAGATTTTGTGGAGATAATGAGAATACAAGATGGAGAAGTTAAAAAATTTGTAAGTCCCACATCTCAAAAGATAGATAGAAATTACATAGCTGGTAGAACTCAAGACGAATCTGGAGATTATGTAGTTGATGAATTTGATATAACTGTTAATAATTCATTAAATGATAGATTAGATAGTAATGGAATATATTATAGTAATCAAAATACACATCAGGGAAATACTCCTTCAGATAATTTGATGTGTGTAACAGTTTCACCTGGTAAAGCTTATGTAAATGGTTATGATGTTGCAATTCATGATAATATGAATAATGTCATAGATGTTGACAAACCTAGAGATGTTGGAAGAATACCTGCATCAAACATTGATTTTTCTATGGGGAATGTTTTAAAGGTTAATAATGTTAGTGGACAACCTCAATTAAGAAAAGAGATTAAATTATTTGATTCATTAGGTTCTACTGGAACAGAAATAGGAGATGCGAGAGTATATTCAATACATTTAACAGGTTCTTCTGAGGTTTCACCATCTTCAAAATGGAATGTACATCTTTATGATATACAAACTTATACAATATTAACTTTAACACAAGAAGTATCTGCTACAGATGTACCTAATACAACATATGTAAAGGGATTTCGTAGTGGTGCTACTGGATATGTCATATCTCGTTCTTCAACGAATATTACATTAAGACAGACATCAGGTTCTTTCATGAGAGGAGAACAGGTATCTTTTAATGGTGCTAAGAATCCTGCATTTGGTGCAAGAACTATTACAGAAATTACTGCATATGGTGCTAGAGATGTTAGATCAATAAAACAATCTGCTGATGGTTCTTCTGGGTACCCAGTAGAGTTTAAAGCGGATTCCTTCTTAGAACCATTTCCATTACCAAATAGGATAACTAAAGGAACGATTAATAATACTGCAGGGACATTGGTAAGTCCAGGAAGAGTATTTGGTAAAGTACCAGTTGGTACTATTATTAGATATCAAACTGGTAGTGGGGATGAAACTTTTAATAAAGTAGTTGCTATTAGTTCTGATGCTCGAACATTATATATTGCTGCTCATGTTGGTGATGTTAGTGGTGTATATCAGGCAGCAATTGGAGGAGATGGTACCTATGATATTGAAATGGGAATTCCCACAATAACAAAAAGAGATGGATTATATGTAAAATTACCAGATCCTAATATTTCTTCTGTTGATCTTTCAAATTCAATACTTCCAATAACAACTCAAATAACAGGTAAAGACGTTACTAGCAATTCTATTCAAGTTAGTCTTAGTGATATTAAAGATGGGAATGATGTTGGTATTTCTAGTGCATTTTTTGAGGCATATCAAACTGGAAGATATTCAATTTTTTATGGGGGGAGTACTGGAATTGGTACCGTATCTTATGATAGTATGGTTAGAAGTAGTGGTAATTCTACAATAACTTTTACAGGATTAAGTAATAGTAATAATAATTCAGTTGTTAATATAACAGCAACTAAACAAGGTATTCAAAGTAAAATAAAAAATTACGAAAAGAGTCAAATACTTAATATAACTAGATCTCGAAATCCAGAATCTGGAACTACTTCTGGAAATTCATTACAAGATGGATTAACGTATAATAATATGGCATATGGATTAAGAGTTCAAGATGAATATATTTCATTGAATGTTCCTGATGTAGTTAAAATTTTAGCAGTTTATGAATCAAAAAATTCTTCTGCACCAACTTTAGATGTTGTTACATTTACTTCAACTGCTAATGTAGGAGCTGATGCTATTATAGGTGAAACTATTAGAGGTGAAAATTCTAATGCTATTGCAAGAATAATTACAAATAATAATTCATCTTCTTCATCTGGAGGTGCTAATTCTTTAGGAATTGTATATTTAAATGATAAAAAACTTATTACTTCTGAAAATGTTTTATTTGAAGAATCACAAATAGTTAGTAGTATTGAAAGTATACAAATTGGTAATTATAACGATATTTCAAGATTTTATAGTTTAGATGGAGGACAAAGAGATGAATATTATGATTATTCTAGATTAGTTAGAAAAAATGATTCATCAATACCTTCTAAACAGTTGATGGTAATATTTGATATGTATACGGTGCCTTCTGATGATACAGGAGATGCGTTTACGGTATTGAGTTATGATAGAGAAAGATATACTAAAGATATACCTCTAATTGGTGATTCTGGAGTAAGAGCAACAGATACTCTTGATTTTAGACCTAGAGTGACTAAGTTTAATGGTGCAGGTGCTTCTCCATTTGATTTCAGTCAAAGAAATTTTGATAATATTCCCAAATACTTATTAGCTCCTAATGAATCAACAAATTTGGGATATGACTATTATCTAGGAAGAATAGATTCTGTTTATTTGAGTCAGTATGGTAATGTATCGGTAGAGAAAGGACAACCATCTCGTACACCATTAGAACCGGCAAATGTTAATAATCTTCTGAAATTGGCAAATATTATTTTGCCACCTTATCTTTATGATCCTAGAGATGCTGAATTTCTTTTAGTTGATAATAGAAGATATACTATGAGAGATATTGGAGTACTTGAAGATAGACTTGATGAATTAGAAAGAGTAACTACCTTATCTTTATTAGAAACAAGTACTCAATCTTTAACAATTCAGGATGCAAATGGTAACAGTAGATTTAAAAGTGGTTTTTTTGTTGACAATTTTAATACAGATGAATTGATAGATGATGCATCATCAATATCAGTTGATACAGATAGTCATGAAATAAGACCTATTGTTTCTAGAAATAGTATAATAAATCAACTTTTACCAGGTACAAATATAGATGATAAAAACTTAAAGTTAGAGTCAGATTATGCCTTATTGGATAGTAATGTCAAAAAGACCGGTAATGTGGTTACGTTGAACTATGAACCAATTCCTTGGATTGAGCAAACTTATGCAACAAAACAGCAAAATATTAATCCATTTAATGTGGCGGAATATGTGGGAGATGTTGTTTTAACTCCAGATAGTGATACTTGGGTAAGAACAATTAGATTAGAAGATGTAGAAATTAATAAAACAGTTAGTAAAAAGAAAAAGAGTGGTTTTGGTTGGGGTAGTAATAAGAAAAAGAAAAAGAAATTTAGTACTGTTACTGAGGATGTACTTGTTGATAGTGGAGATGAGATATGGATGAGATCCAGGAATGTACGATTTAATGCTGAAGGTTTAAGAGCTAATGAATTGCATTATCAATTCCTTGATGGTAATGATGATGTGCATTATATTCCAAAATTATTAGAAATATCTCCTGATAGTTCTTTATCAAATTATGGTTCAGATTCATCATTAAATGAATTTAAGATGGGTGAAACTGTTACTGGTTATAGTGATGATATAAATGGTGAAGAGATTATTAGTTTTAGATTAGCTAAATCAGATCATAAACAAGGAGATTTTAATAATCCTTCCAGAACTTATTCAAATAATCCATATTTTCCTGAAGAAACTTTACAGGCTAACTATACAACTTCTTCTAAAGTATTAAATATTGATACTTTTTCATTGGCAAGTGAAGAACAGGGTTTATATAGTGGATATGTTGAAAAAGGTACAAAATTAGTTGGACATGAATCTGGAGCAACTGCTTATGTAAAAGATTTAAGATTAATTACTGATATTAATGGGAATTTGCAAGGATGCTTTTTCTTAAAAGATCCATTAACTACTCCACCACCAAGTGTTAGAATAGAGACTGGTAAGAAAACTTATAAATTATCAAGCAGTCCTATTAATTCACCTAATGTAAAAAATTCAGAATCAATTTCTTCAGCATCAACTCCATATGAAGCAGTTGGTACATGGGAAGAACGGCAACTAACAACAACCAATACAACAACAAATAACACAAAAGGTAATAAAGGATGTGTATTTGGTCCTGATCCTTTAGCACAAACCTTTAGTGTTGGTGGTCTTGTAGAGGCTCCAGATCCAAATTTTGAATTGGATGCGGATGATCATGGTGTTTTTATTACTTCAGTAGATGTATTTTTTGCACTCAAATCTAATAAAAATGCTACAGTAAGATGTGAAATTCGTACTGTGGAGTTAGGAAAACCTACTACAATTCGTATTGGAAAAGCCTCAACTAAAACCCCTGAAGAAGTTACAACTTCTGTTACAGGTGACGTTGCAACTAATTTTGAATTTCCAGAACCAATATACTTATCAGCTGGAAAAGAATATGCAATTGTTCTTCTTGCTCCAGCAAGTATTGAGTATGAAGTTTTTATAGCAGAATATAAGATGCCAACAATTGCAACACAAGAACTTCCCAGGGATCAACAAGTTTTATATAGTCAGCAATGGGCTTTAGGTAGTTTATTTAAATCTCAAAATGGTTCTATTTGGTCTGAAAGTCAATTGGAAGATCTAAAATTCAAATTATATAAAGCTAAATTCTCAACTACTCCAGGAACAGCTTTCTTTGCTAATCCTACATTAGATAAAAGTAATGGATATGTAACTGAACTTAATACTAATCCTATTACTACATTTTCTAAAAAAGGTTATATTGGAATTAATACTGTTTATGATAATACTGGAATTTCCTCATATTCTAGAGGAAGAACTGTTATAGGACATGGTAATGATGATGTAAAAGGTGTTATTGTTGGTACTGGTTCTTCTGTAATAACTGGAACTGTAAGTATTGCATCAAGTGGATTTAATTATAAACCAAATATGACAAACTATGGACCTGTTGGTGTGTATAATATTGTTGGGCAGGGTAGAGATTTGAAATTAAATATTACTTCAAATGAAGAAGGATTAATTCTTCAAGTAGATACACATACTACTAATGTAGGACATGGATATACTATGGGAGATAGAGTTGGTATCATTACTGCTGATACTGATGGAAATATTGGTAGAGGTGCTGAATTTTCAATAGGTAATATTAAAGGCGTTGATACATTATATTTGGATGATATACATGGAAGTCCAGGTTCTAATGGATTTAAATCAGGTGAAATTCTTAAATTTATTGCAGATGGTGCAACAACACCTACTTCTACTAATATAGATTTAACTACTGATTTAGTTCTTGATGGTGGAGTTAATTCTGGAGAATATTTTAAAATAAATGATGAGTTAGATCATGGAATGTATGCACCTAATAATAAAGTAAATATTAAGAATGTTGCGAGTGATGTAGATACAACTAAACTTTCAAATGATTTAGATAAGGATGAGGCCTCGTCTCTTAAGGTTGACTCAGCTGGAAATCTCTCTACTTTTGAAGGACTTCCTGTTAGTGCCACTAATCCAGGATATATACGAATTGAAAATGAAATTATTAGTTATAAGGAAGTTAAGGATGGGAATATATTATTTGATCTTGGAAGAGGTGTAAATAGTACATCCGAAATTGATACTAGTAAATTTCATAGTGCTACTGCTACTGTAGAAAAATATGAACTTAATGGGGTTTCTTTATTAAGAATTAATAAGACACATACTATATCAATGAATGGTATGGATTTAGATAATTATGGTATTGAAATTGATAAAGGAGCTACAGGAACTATTATTAAAGATAGAAGTTCTACTGGAACACAACCAGAGTTATCTTTCAATATTAGCGAATCTCCTGTTGGAGGTTCAAATGCAACCGCATCTAGAAATATACTATATGATACAATAGCACCGATTTATGATGTATTTACACCATCGGATGTAACTTCTGCATCAGCATCTATTAGAACTGTCAGTGGTACTAGTATTGGTGGTAATGAAAATTCATTTGTAGATCAAGGATTTGAACCTGTTCAGTTAAATCGACCAAATAAATTAAATAGCGTAAGACTTATATGCTCTAAAGTTAATGAAGATACTTATTTGACTAATATTGAGAGAAATAAATCTCTTACTACAGGAGTATTATTATCAACAACTAATGAAAGTGTATCTCCATTAATATACCTTGATAATTCTAGTACTGAATTCAGAAGTAATAGATTAAATAATCCAGTATCTAATTATATTACAGATAATAGAGTAAATTCTAGGAATGCTGTTGATCCACATACTGCTATGTATATTTCACCTCCAGTAACATTAGATAAACCTGCAGATGGTTTAAAAGTATTATTATCCGCATATAGGGATGCATCATCAGATTTTAGAGTTCTTTATTCTATAAAGAGGCCAGATTCAGATGAAATTCCACAAGAGTTTGAATTATTCCCTGGTTATGATAATCTTAATGATACAACTGGAGATGGTTTTGGTGATGATGTGATAGATGTCACTAATAATGATGGTAAACCAGATGCTTTTGTTCCTGCTAGTTTGGACAATCAGTTCTTAGACTATCAATTTACTGCAGATAATATAGGAGAATTTGTTGGTTATCAAATTAAAATTGTAATGTCTGGAACCAATCAAGCATATCCAGTAAGAATTAAAGATATTCGTACTATTGCATTAAAATGATAAAAGTAGCTGGATACTCTAATTTATATCGAGATGAAGAATCTGGTGCTATTATAAATTCTGATAGTGTTGAATATTCTAATAGATTGAAGAGAATTTCTTCTATTAAAAATGAAAAAAATGAGTTGAAACGGATGAAATCTGAGATTGATGAGTTAAAAGCACTTCTTAAAAAAGTATTAGAAAAAAGTACGGATTGAAATACAATATAAATAACAAGTAGGGATTTTATATCAAAATAGATGGCCGTATATGTTAGTAATCTTGTAATTAATACGGGAACTACTTTTTCACAAACATTTACATTAGAATCAGCTGATACTTTTTCAGTAATGAATTTGACGGGTTATACAGTAAGTGCTCAGATAAGAAAACATGCTAGTAGTTCATCTAAGACTGATTTTGCTGCTGAGATTGCTGATCCTGCAGGGATAATTAAATTAGACTTAACGGATGCTGAAACTGCATTATTATCACCTGGTAGACATGTTTATGATGTTGTAATTACTTCAACAGGAGGAGTTAAAACAACTGTGGTTGAAGGTAATGTTCTTGTTAGGGAAGGAGTAACTAGATAATGGCAGATATTAAAGTTAGAGTTGGACAACAAAATGCCATAAAGGTTATTGCCAGTAATGTTGGTCCATCTAATATTATAGAAACAAGTTTTAATGTTATTGGTGGAATTGGTTCTGTCACTACTTTAAATGTTAGTGGAATTGCTACATATCAGGATAATGTATTTATTGATGGAACCCTAGCTGCTGGATTAATAGATGGAGGTTCATTCTGATGGCTAAACCAAGTACTAGACAAGGATTGATAGATTACTGTCTAAGGCAACTAGGTGCTCCTGTGTTGGAGGTTAACGTTGATGATGACCAAATAGATGATGCAGTGGATGATGCTCTTCAACTCTTCAATGAGCGTCATTTTGATGGGGTTGAAAGGATGTTTTTAAAATATAAATTATCGCAAGATGATATAGATAGAGGAAAGGCATCAGGAACATCTGGAGTTGGTATTGCATCTACAAGTGTAACATCAACTAATATATCAGGGTATGGAACTATTACTTCCAATTGGTATGAAAATTCAAATTTTATTCAAGTTCCTGATGCTGTGATAGGAATTGAAAAGGTATTTAAATTTGATAGTAGTACTATATCATCTGGTATGTTTAGTATTAAATATCAATTATTTTTAAATGATTTATATCAATTTAATTCAATCAATTTACTTCAATATTCTATGGTAAAAACATACCTAGAAGATATTGATTTTTTATTATCTACAGATAAGCAAATAAGATTTAATAAAAGACAAGATAGATTATATTTAGATATTGATTGGGGTTCTGAAACTGCAGATAATTGGTTAGTTATTGATTGTTATAGGGCATTGGATCCTAATCAATTTAGTGGTGTATATAATGACAGTTTTCTTAAAAAATATTTAACACAATTAATTAAACGTCAATGGGGCCAAAATTTAATTAAATTTAGAGGTGTTAAACTTCCTGGTGGAGTTGAATTGAATGGAAGAGAAATGTATGAAGATGCTGAAAGAGAACTTGAAAGTATTAGAGAAAAAATGTCTTCTGAATATGAAGTACCACCTTTAGATATGATAGGATAGTATTATGGCTCTTAATTCTTATTTTTTACAAGGATCTCAGAGTGAACAACGACTTGTTCAGGATTTAATTAATGAACAATTAAAAATTTTTGGTGTTGAAGTAACTTATTTACCACGAAAGATAGTTAGGAAGGATACACTCTTCAGAGAACTTGAGTCATCTACTTTTAATGATAATTTTGCTATAGAAGCATATGTGAATACCTATGAAGGGTATACGGGTGCTGGTGATATAATGACTAAATTTGGAATGAGTTTAAAGGATGAATTAATAATAACAATATCAAAAGAAAGGTTTGAAGATTTTATTGCACCATTTTTAACAACATTACCTGCTAGTGAAGTAGAAGTTACTACAAGACCTCGTGAAGGAGATTTAATATATTTTCCATTAGGTAAAAGAATTTTTGAGGTTAAGTTTGTAGAGCATGAAAAACCATTTTATCAATTGGGTAAAAATTATGTTTATGAACTACAGTGTGAATTATTCGAACTTGAAGATGAGATGGGTGGATGGGATCAACTCAGTACAACTAGTGAGGAAATTGATGATGTATTAGTTGATCAAGGATATATGACATCTTTACAATTAATTTCTATAGGTTCTACTGCTACTTTAGGAATAACTACTACATCAGGATATATTAGAAATATTATATTAACTCAAGATGGATGGGATTATACACAACCTCCAACTGTTTTGATTAATCAAGCACCTCCAGGTGGTATAGATGCTACTGCTGTTGCAATAACAACTTCTTATGATAATATTCATTCTGTAAAAGAGATATTATTAACAAATCCAGGAGCAGGTTATACTGAAATTCCCCACGTTACTATTATTAGTGCTACATCTACTCAAACTAACGGTGTTGTAACTACTCATGGTGATGGTGCAGAAGCTACTGCAACTCTAGTAACTACTGATAGTGGTATTGGTACAATATCAATTACTAATAGTGGTAGTGGATATCTAACTGAACCTATAGTTTATTTCAATACACCAACTTCTGGTGTTGGAACTGCTGTTGGTAGAGCTGTTGTAAGTGTTGCAAATACTGTTACTCAAATACTTCTTTCTGATGCTGGTATTGGTTATGATTCAGGAACTGGAATAGCAACAGTTTCATCTCCTCCATTAATTACTGGTACTGGTACATATCAATTTAATGAACTTGTTGTTGGATCTGTTTCTGGTGCTAAAGGTAGAGTGAAGACTTGGGATAAAGATACCAATATTCTTAAATTAGGAACAACTAGTGGTACATTTGTTGCAGGAGATATTGCAATTGGAAATACTTCCGCAGCACAATATGGAGTTGATTATGTTGAGTCAGCTGAATTTGAGGATAAATACGACCAGAGCGAAACAATCGAAAGTGAAGCGGATGATATTTTGGACTTCACTGAATCAAATCCATTCGGACAAGTATAATGTTAGGAACTTATTATTACCACGAAATTATTAGAAAAACCATTATTGCTTTTGGTACTGTTTTTAATGATATAAATATTCGCCATAAAGATTCTTCTGGTGGTGATTATAGTGAACTTAAAATTCCATTATCATACGGACCTGCACAAAAATTTCTTGCAAGACTTGAACAACAGGCAGATTTAAATAAATCAGTTCAAACTACATTACCTAGAATGTCGTTTGAAATGAATAATGTTACTTATGATTCAACTAGAAAAGCAGGTGTTACTCAGACATTTAAAACATCTGATGGAACTAATTTAAAAAAGGTTTATATGCCTGTTCCATATAATATTGGATTTGAGTTAAATGTTTTTACAAAATTAAATGATGATGCACTACAAATTGTGGAGCAGATTTTACCATATTTCCAACCTTCATTCAATCTAACAGTAGATTTAGTTAGTTCTATTGGGGAAAAAAGAGATATAGCACTGGTATTGGATAATATATCATTTCAAGATGATTATGAAGGTGATTTTTCTACTAGAAGAGCACTAATATATACATTTAATTTTACTGCAAAAACATATCTATTCGGCCCTATTGCAGATACTACAGATGGACTTATCAGAAAAGTACAGACTGATTTATATACAAGTACGGATACTAAGACTGTTAAGAGGGAAATGAGATATACTGCAACACCAGTTCCTGCTGATGCTGGACCTTCTGACGACTTTGGATTTAGTGAAAGTTGGACTGATTTTAGCGATAGTAAGACTTATAGTCCAACACAAGGAAAGGATATTTAAATCATGTCTAGTTATGATTCTATTGATGAAGCACTCAATACTACCAGTATAGAAGTGAGTACTACACCAGAAAATGGTTGTGTAAAACGAAAAGATCAATTAAAAAATGTAAGTGATGATATTAAGCATGATTATGATTATACTCGTGCTAACTTATATTCTTTAATTGAAAAGGGGCAAGAGTCTCTTAATGGTATAATGGAATTGGCAGGTGAAAGTGCAAGTCCAAGAGCATATGAAGTTGCAGGACAGATTATTAAGTCTGTTGCTGATACAACTGATAAGTTAATGGAATTACAAAAGAAAGTTAAGGAGGTTGATGAGGAAATGAATAAACAACCAAATACCGTTACTAATAATTCACTATTTGTTGGTTCAACTTCAGAACTTTCAAAACTACTTAAAAAAGGGTTTCTAAATAATAATACACAGACTGATAATAAAAAAAATTAAATAATGGCCCTAAAGAAACCTTCAGATTTTTTTCGTGAAGATAATAAATCAGACGATATTATTCATGAATTAGTAAAAAGACCAGAATTACAGTCTTTTTCTGAGGCTTTTGATGCCTATAAAAATAATTTATCCAAATTAGATAATTTAGCAGATACTATAAATTGTGTAGAAGATATTAAATCAGAAATACAAGATTTTATTAAAAAAGAAGATCTTGATAATTCGATGATGGCTTATACTTTCTTACTTGAAGAAAGTATTAATAAATTAAAGGATGATGTAAAAAGTATTAATAAAAAGGATTTATTACAAATTCAAGGTGATGTTTCTGGATTAACAGAACAAATAAATGAGTTTGTTGAAATAGAAGTTCCAAAATATAAATCAGTAGTTGTAGAATCTGAATTAAGATCATCAAATAATATTAAAGAATTTAAAGAAAAAATTAGCAATATTATTGAGGGAATTGAAAATTCTGTAGAAGATTTTAAAAAGAAATCAGTATCTCAATTAAAAGAAGAAACTTTATCTACTCTTGATGAAAAAATAAATCTTGTAGTTGAAGATAAAAATAAAGATTTAGAAGAGGAAATAAAAACTTTAAAAACAGAATCTATTTCTGAATATAGAGAATTTATTGTTGATAATAAATTAAAATCTGAAAATAATTTAAATGAATTTAAAGAGACTTTGGATGAGACAATTTCTAATATTGAGATTCAAATTAAAGGTGTAGAAACTGAAATTGATGGTGTTAGAGATAATAAGGATAGTTTATTTAAAAATTTACAGAAAAAAATTAAGGAAGTAAAAAATCTTAAAAATAATATTATTGAAGATTTAGAAACTAGTGAAAATCATAAAATTTCTGTAAATAAGAAAGTTTCTGGTTTAGAAGCAGAAATAATTAGAAATGAGTCACATTTAAAAGAAAATAATAAGCGTATAGAGGAACATAATAATAATATTAAATCAATTCAAGGAGAAGTTCATTCTACACTTAAAAGACTTAATTTAGATGAATTAGAAAGACAAAATTCTAAACTTACTGATAAAATTAAATATCTAGAAGAAGTTTTCGAAAAATTTAGTGAAAAAGAACTTTTAAGTGAAGGTATTCTTAATATAACACCAGAAACTAATAATTCTGATACATTAACTCCACTCAATAAAAATTTTGTTACTCTTGATCAATTACAAGAACATTATAGAGTATTCATCAATCGTATTCAACAACAGTTATCAACTCTTGGTGGAGGCGGTGAAACACAATTACAATACCTTGATGATATTGTTGGTATTGCTACTAATTTAAGTGATTATAATGGAAAGTTTCTTAAAGTAGATACATCACAACCAGCAGGAAAGAATTTTGTATTTGCAACAACTGCTGGTGGTGGATATGTATTACCTACAGCAGCTGCTGGAACTCTTGGTGGTATTAAGATTGGTAGTGGATTATCAATAGATGGTGATGGTGTTGTTACTGCTAGTGGTGGAGGAGGATCTACGGGTGTAGGTGGAACTTGGGCTATTGATGATGTTGGTATTAGTACTACAAAGAAGGTAGGAATAGGAACTACAGCTAAAGATGGTTATTCTTTATATGTTCAAGGAGATGCTAGAATCACTGGTATTTTAACTGTTGGTGAAGCATCAATTACTATTGATCCAAGTGCCAAAAAACTAACAGGTTTGGATGAAATACAGATTGGTAGTGGTACTACAGCTATTACTATTAAGAAATCAGAATCAACGGGTAATATAGAATTTGCTGATGAAGATGGAAAGGAAGCTCCTGTAGGTATAGGAACTACGGTTAATATTAATACTACAGGAATTATAACTGCTGCAAATTTTAGTGGTATTTGGAGTGGAACTGATATTGCTGATGATTATATTACTTCTGCTAGTACATGGAATTCTAAGATTGATAATGTTTCAGATGATACAGATCCACAACTTGGTGGTAATTTAGATATTAATAGTAAGAATATAACTGGTACAGGTAATATTGATATAACTGGTGATATTACTATAAGTGGAACTTTAACATATGAAGATGTAACTAATATTGAATCTGTAGGATTAATTACAGCAAAAAGTGGTGTTGTAGTAGTTGGTGGTGGTGTTAGTGTTGCTGATGGTGGATTAAATGTAACTTCTGGTATTACTACTGTTGGATTCTTAACTGCTACCGACGTATGGGTTTCTGGTGGTGTTACTGCCACTACATTTAATGGTTCTGGTGCTAACCTTACAGCACTTAATGCAACTAACTTAGCATCAGGTACTGTTGAAACCGCAAGACTTGGATCTGGAACTGCTAATAGTTCAACATTCTTAAGGGGTGATGGAACATGGGCTGCTGCTGGTGGAGGTGGTAGTAGTAAATGGACAACTGTTTCTGGTGGCATCCATCCTGCTACTATTGGTGATAATATTGGTATTGGAACTACTGCAGCATCTGATGCATCTCTTGTTGTTGATGTTGGTACTGCCTCCACAGCAGTTGTAGTTCAGGGTTCAGAAGGACAATTATTTTCTGTAACCAATAGTTTAACATCAGGTTCCATATTCTCTGTTAATGATATTACTGGCATACCATCTATAGATGTGGATGCAGATGGTACAATTCAATTAGCACCTTATGGTTCTACTGAAAATATTGGATTAGGAATCACAAATCCATCATCAAAACTTCATGTTGTAGGTGGTGCTAAGATTACTGGAGTTCTTACTACTGGACAAATTGCGGATAGTAATAGTTCAGTTGGTACTGCTGCATCAGTATTAAGTTCTACTGGTTCTGGATTAGAATGGGTAGCACAATCTGGTGGTGGTGGCGGCGGTGGAGCGTCCGGTTTATGGGAATCAAATGCAACTGGTATTAATACATCTACTAATGTTGGAATAGGAACTACTACAGCATCTGATGCATCTCTTACGGTTGATGTTGGTACTGCCTCCACAGCAGTTGTAGTTCAGGGTTCAGAAGGACAATTATTCTCAGTAACCAATAGTCTTTCATCAGGCTCCATATTTTCGGTTAATGATATATCAGGTGTACCATCCATAGATGTTGATGCTGATGGAACAATTCAGTTGGCATCTTATAGTGCTAGTGAAAATATTGGATTAGGAATCACAAATCCAACATCAAAACTTCATGTTGTAGGGGGTGCTAGGATTACTGGTGTTCTTACTACTGGACAAATTGCAGATAGTAATGGTAATGTTGGTACTGCTGCATCAGTATTAAGTTCTACTGGTTCTGGTTTATCATGGGTAGCCCAATCTGGTGGCGGTGGTGGTAGTAGTAATGTTTCAGTTGCAAACCAAGCAGACAACAGATTAATCTCTGTAACAGGAACAACTGATGCTTTAAATGCCGAAGCAAATCTAACATTTGATGGTACTAATTTAGATGTTTCTGGTAATGTTGGTATCAATTCCTCTGCTCCTGAAACCAGATTAGATGTTATTGCTGGTTCTGCAGGTCGAACTTGGACACCAGGTGCTTCAGTTGTATCGATGTTTGAACGTAATGGTACTAGTAGAATTGCAATAGTTGGTAATAGTTCTGGTTCTTGTGAAATTAATTTTGGTGATACGACTGATGATAATGTTGGATACATTAAATATGACCATAGTGACAATTACATGTCATTTAGAACAGATACTGATGAACAACTTCGTATCGACAAAGATGGTAAAGTTGGTATCGGAAGTACAACACCATCAGAAAAACTGGATGTTGTTGGAACCGTAAAGGCAACTGATTTTAACTCCACATCTGATATTAGACTTAAGACTAACATTCAACCTATTGATGATCCACTTGCCAAGGTTATACAGATTGAAGGTGTATCATTTAACTGGAAGGAAGATAATAAACCAGCACTGGGTGTTATCGCTGACCAAGTAGAGGAAATCATTCCACAAATTGTACGTGGTGGCCCAGATACTATTAAGACTGTTAATTATAATGGATTGATTGGTTTATTAATTGAGGCAGTCAAGGAGCAGCAAATTCATATAGATAATCTTAATGAAAGAATTTCTAAATTAGAATAATATTATGGCACTTATACATTCACCAAGAATAGTTACTGATAATCTTGTATTGTGTTTAGATGCAGCAAATACCAAGAGTTATCCTGGTAGTGGAACTTGGAATGATATAAGTGGTAAAGGACATAACGCAACCATAAATGGTGCTACTCATAATAGTGATAAGGGTGGTTGTTTTATTTTTGATGGAATAAATGATTATGGACAGATTAGTGATAGTAGTGATTTCTTATTTGGTACTGGTAGTTTTACAGAAGAAGCATGGCATAAGAGAGATGGAAATGCTACTTGGGAAACACCAATAACTAGAGGTAGTAGTGTTTCTTGGGGTGGTTTGTGGACTACTAATTCACAAAACTTTTATCCTTATCATTATGGAGAAAGTTCTAATATAACTTTTAATACAGAAGTTGCTGTAGGAACAAACTGGATGCATCATGTGACAACTACAACAAATACAGGAAGTGCTGTTACAATAAAAGTTTATAAAAATAGTGTTTTGCAAGCTACCCAATCAACTACTGTTTCTAATTGGCAACCAAAAAATACAAGTGTTGGAACTGATTTATGGGTTGGTGGAATATTAGGAGCATCTTATTGGTATGAGGGAAAAATTGCTGTTTGTAGAATATATAAAGGAAAAGCATTATCAGCAGCAGAAATAAAACAAAACTATGATGCACATAGAGGGAGGTTTGGATTATAATGGCAACAGAATATAACCCTAGAATAGTTACTGATAATCTTGTATTGTGTTTAGATGCAGCAAATACCAAGAGTTATACTTCGAGTAGTGCAACTACTTGGACTGATATGAGTGGTAGTGGAAATAATGCAACTTTAAGTGGTGCTACTTATAATTCTGATAATAGTGGAAATATATTATTTGATGGAAGTAATGACTATGCAACTTTCAATCCTGGAAGTGATATTGCTTTTGGTACAGGAACATTTGCTGTTGAAGTTTGGGCAAAGTTTGACGGTGAAGGTCCTTTTTATTTTATTGAGACAAGAAATAGTGGTCAAACAACCAGTAGATGGGCTTTATTTGTGAATGTTAGTGAGAAAATTGAATGGTATACTGGATCTTCAAGTCTTTTCCATACTAGTGGGGATATGCCAACTTGGAGTACTGGTAATGTTGGATGGAACCATATTGTTTTTTCTAGAGAGGGCACTGGTTCCAATCAATTTAAAGCATATATTAATGGTGAATATAAAGCTGCTGTAACTGATACAACCAATTATAGTAATAGTTCTACTGAGGCATCAATAGGTCGTAGATATAGTGGTAGTGAATTTATTGATGGTAAAATACCTATTGTCAGAATATATAAAGGAAAGGCATTAACAGCAGCAGAAGTAAAACAAAACTTCAATGCACAGAAAGCGAGATATGGATTATAATGGCTTGTCACGGAGGACCAGATATAGTAGAAGATAATCTTGTATTATACTTAGATGCAGCAAATACCAAGAGTTATCCTGGTAGCGGAACCACTTGGACTGATATGATTAATGCACATTCTGCAACCATGCATGGAGTGAATTGGTTAAATATCAATGGAGGTGTGATGAATTATGATGCATCTGATGAGAGAATAACACTTCCCAATACTGCTCAACCTAATGGTTTAGGATCAACATTTAGTATAGAAATATGGCATTATTTGGATAATTCAACAGCACCAGGTTCAATGTGGACTTATGGATCATTATTTACAAATGGTGGTGGATCTGGTGATTGGAATAGTGGTGCTGGTAATAATAATGGTCTTATAATTGGATTTGATAAAATGAACAGTAGAAATCAATCAGGTACAGAAGTATGGAAGACATATTCACCAGCTCCATCAGTTCAGACTTGGCATCAATATGTTTTTACTCTTAATAGTGGAACTGGAAACATGTATATTGATAAAAATAATGTTATGAGTAATAATACTGATTTTAGAACTAATTATGGTCAGGTAACAGGAACTACTGGTATTGGGATAGCAGATATTTATGGTGGTAATTATAGGGGAGAATATGATGGATATATAAGTATTGTTAGAATTTATGATAAAGTTTTATCAACAGCAGAAGTAAAACAAAACTATGATGCAACAAAAAGGAGGTATGGATTATAATGGCTTGTCACGGAGGACCAGATATAGTAGAAGATAATCTTATATTATGTTTAGATGCAGGAAATACCAAGAGTTATCCTGGCACTGGAACTGATTGGTATGATTTGACTGGTAATAAATTTCATATGGATTTAGACGGTCCAACATTTAGCACTGTATCTGGTGTTAAATGTTTTTCTTTGGATGGTTCGAATGATAAAGGTGCTTGTGATGGAACCATTTCTGGTTCGGTTGAAGCTACTGTTGCAAATTTGGGATTAGGTGGAACACAACCAAAAACTGTGGTGTGTTGGGTTAATAAAAATGCTACTACACCTGGTAGTAATATGGGTACCATATTTGATTTAGGAGATAGTGGTTCAAATGGAAGGGAATTTGCTTTAAGAAATAATTCTAGTCCTTGGACAGCATGGAGGGCTCAATTTTGGGGTTCTCCTGATTATGATTTTACATATGATACAATTGATAAGTGGACTATGTTTAGTATGGTATATGGAACTGATAAAATAGGAAAAACATATGCAAATGATACCCTTGCAGGTGAAGATAGTGGTTCTTATGATTTAGTTACAGCAGGAACTACTCCATTTACTATGGGAAAATGGAGTCATGGAACCAATTGGTGGGGTGGTAGAGTTGCTATGTTTATGGTATATAATAAAGGATTATCAGCAGCAGAAGTAAAACAAAACTTTGATGCACAAAAAGAGAGGTTTGGATTATAAATAATAAAAAATACCATCAGTGATTTCACGAAGACGGTAAAATGGCAATTAAGATTTCAGGAACTACTGTTATTGATGATAGTAGGGATATAAACAATATTAATACTCTTAAAGTAGGAACTGCTATTACTGCTAATGCTGGTATTATAACTGCTAATGTAATAGAATTAAAGGGTGGTAGTTTTACACCAACTGGTGGTATTGAGTATACAGATACAGCACTAGTTGTAGGTGAGGATTTTCATATTTACAACCGTGAATCTGGAAGTGGAACTATTCTAAGAAATCTTATAGAAAAAACCAGTAATGTAATTACCATAGGTCAAAAAGATACTGGTACTATTACTAAAATTAAGATAATACCAGGTTCTGGTAATGGTGTAACTGAGTTGTGGGCTGGAGATCCTAGTGAAGCTTATAATTCTATTGGAATACTAACCGCAAGTGCAGGTGGTGTAACTGTATCGGGTATTTCTTCAGTTGGTGTTGCCATCACAATGTATGGTGCTACTGGAATTGTTAGTGCTACTAGTGTTTATGGTAAACTTAATAATTTAACTTATCCAACTGCTAATGGTACTGATGGCTATGTATTGACTAGTGATGGGGCTGGTGTTGTACAATGGGAGGAAGCTCCAGGAGCAGGTGGTGGAATTTCTGGTATCACTGTCCAAGAAGAAGGAAGTGATTTAGCTACATTAGCAACAACATTAAACTTTGTAGGTGATAGTGTTACTGCAAGTGGAACTGGAGCAACTAAAACAATCACAATTAGTGGTGGTGGAGGAGGAGGGGGTGTATCCGAAGCATTAGCAATTGCATATGCAATAGCACTTTAAAAATTTTCACTAAATATCTAAACGGGATGGTTCAATAGAATGGCAAAAAAATTAATTTACAATTATACATTTGATGCATCGGCAAAAACGATTGTCATTAATGGTAATTTTAAACTGAGAAAACTTCAATTAATTACCAATGTAACTGATGGTATTATTGTATATAATTTTGCAGATTCTACAAAGGGTGGATCTGTATCATTTAATTCTGAGACTGATGAAACAACTATAACTCTTGAGCATGACACCACTTCAATGAGTGATAGTGATGAACTACAAATATTTGTTGATATTCCAGAAGATAAAGTTGAATTTGGTGAGACGTATACTGATCCCGTTAGCAAGTTAAGAGTATCAACACCTGAAAACCTTATTGATACTGACTTTGAGTATGGTCTTCAACCAACTAAATGGGAAACTTTAGAATTAGTAAATAATATTCCTTCTTCATATACTAGAGCACCTGGTGTATCAATTCCAGGTATCGCTCAAGTGAGGTCTACGAATAGTAGTGAAGTTATTAATATAACAACCGCAGAAGATCATGGATTATCTATTGGAGATCCTATTGAAGTTAGAGGGACAACTTCTAGAACAGCAAACGGTAAATATTTAATTACGCAAGTACCAACATCTTCTACTTTTAACTATAAAGCAAGCAGTGTTCAGTCCTCCACTGGAGATATAAAGACAGCATATACCACTATTATTCCTGGATCATTCTTTACCGGTTCAACTATTAATTATAATAAATTTGAGGGAATCAATACTGATGGTGCAAACCCATCTACATTAACAGTAACAACTGATTATGCACACGGATTTAGCACAAACACAAGTCTGTATGTTACTAATACTGTCGGTAAAAAAGAATTAACAATTAGTGACACCACAACTGATACTGCTCCTGATGGTGATCCATATGTAGATACCACTAGTGATGATCTTTATTTACCACTTCATGGATTATATAATAATCAACAAGTAACAGTATCTGTTGGTAGTGGTGGTGCTGTTCCAACCACCTCAACTAATCCAAACGATCCAGATACCAGTGGAGATATTGTAAAAGCAGCATATGATGCTGCGACATCTTGGGCAGAGACTGAAGCCGCAACTATGATATCTAATCAAGATCATAGTAGATTGTTAATGAATTATTCTGGTACAGCCAAATACTACATGTATAATGACCAACTAATAAGTCCAAATCCTAGTTATGGTGGCAATATTAATCAGGAGTTTTATTGGGGTATTAACAGTTATGATCTTTACTACCTGCGATCGAACTCTTCTGGTCTTTTGGCAAGGTATAGATTAAATTATACTAATTTTGCTTCACCATCGGCTGCATTTACTGGACAACCGATTGATGTAGGATCGTATCTGACTAAAGATGCAGTCTATACTGGTGGTGTTAATAGTGGTTTTTGGCTAACTAATTTCTCTAACAAGGGATTTATCTATTGTTCTACTCCGTATTCTTATAATACATATACTAATTTTATTGTAACAGTTGAACAAATTCCACCTTTTACCTTAATAAATGATTCTACCATAGGTGGTGTTCCTGATGTTAATAATCTCCTAATAATATCACGAGATTATCTTGTTAAGAGACATACTTTCGGTGGTAGTACTTTTACTTTTGTTGATGGCACACAAAATACGTATAATACCACTTGGAGGTATACTTACGGTGTTACTTATGAAGATGCTGGTGCTGGTGAAGTAAGTGCATATTGCGTTGACCTATTCTTACAGAATACTGGATGGACTGATCATTATAATGATGGAAATAATTATTTCTTTAGAAGCAGTAATGGTCTGAGTTATGTTAATAGGGATTACTTAGGTCCTAATCTGCATGTTCAAGTATTCTTTGGTCTTGATGATGATCATGATGATTCTGTTGGTGGCAGATTCAATTCTTCTGGTAATGCATCCACTAGAGTTCAAGCATTAGTAGCCCAAGTTGTTACTGCTTTGACTCCTGTTGGTTTATCAGATGGTGATGATGTAAATGTTTCTGTGGTTGATGACAATAGAATTAAAATTAAAACCACAGATACTGGAACACCTTATGTTTTTACTGGTGCAGGAACACAACCAATAAAATTTACCACTGGACAAACTTTTGGTATTGCTGATGATTACTATAATATTACTGGGGTTGGGACAACAACAAAATCAATCACTGCTTACTCTAGATTAAGTCCAAGAGTTTTAAGTTTTTCGAATACTGCTGTTGTAGAAGATACTGATAACTCTCATTTTTATATTAATTTTCCGGATGGCCATGGTATTTCGAATGGACAAAAAGTAACGTTTGATGAAGTGAGTGGTGCGAGTATCACTGGTATTACGAGTGGCACCGAGTATTATGCATATGCACAACACAGTAAATATTTGGCACTTGCAACCGATGAAATAAATTGGAATGCTCAAACTTTTGCAATTAGTGCAACTCAAGCATCCGCTGGATCTTATACTTTAACCATCAATAGTATTTCTGGAAGAGTTGCTGCTGCAGGAACAGTTACTACCACAGCAACTTCTAAAGTTGTTGCTGGAACGGATACCAAGTTTACTTCAGCATATTCAATTGGTGATAATTTTGTATTGGAAGGTAGTTCTACTTATGGTCCATATTCCACAGATATTATTTCATCAATCGTTAGTGATACAAGTCTAACGTTGGAGAATAACGCCGGTGTTGCAACTGAGGGTGGACAACACTTTATTGATACAAAGGCGAATGTAAGAGCAGACGGAACATTCATTCATAGACCATTTGACGGTGGAGTTGATATTACCGCAGGGTCATCACCAGATTCTAAGGTCATTCGTCAAACAAGAAAGTACTTCCGTTATCAGTCAGGTAAGGGAATTCAGTGCTCAATGGCAATTAACTTTAATCCTTATCGTCAGGCAAGATTACTTACATCATCTGGAACAACTGCTACGGTTACTACAGAATATCCACATGGACTTACGAATGGTGATACCATTAAGATAAGAGGAGCAACTGTTTCTAGTGGAAGTAACCATTACAATGGAACGTCATTTACCGTTGCCGGTGCCACGACATTTACATTCCAATACACAATGGGTGGAGATCCTACCGATGATGCTCCTGCGGGAATTGTTGAATATACGATTGCTTCTTATAGTAATGCTGGTATTCGTGGTGGATTATTTGATGAACAAAATGGAATGTTCTATGAGTATGATGGACAAAATCTACATGCAGTGAGACGATCATCAACAACTCAAGTTCCTGGAACAGTTTCTGCCGTATTTAATTCTAATATATTGAATGGAACTAATACCAAATTTACAAATCATTTAAGTGCTGGAGATAAGATTGTTGTTCGTGGACAATCCTATAAGGTTACTAGAGTTGTTAGTGATTTGATGATTGATATTCAACCAAAGTATAGGGGAGTGAATAGTTCTGGTGTTATTGTTACAAAAACTGAGGATACCAGAGTACAGCAATCTAATTGGACTATTGATACTGCTGATGGTAATGGTCCATCTGGTTTTAATTTAGATATCAATGCCATTCAGATGGCATATATCGATTATTCTTGGTATGGTGCTGGTAAGATTCGTTTTGGATTTAAAGATACTAACGGTCATGTGAAGTATATGCACGAGTTTATTCATAACAATAGACTTAATGAAGCATATATGAGAACGGGTAATGTCCCGGCAAGATATGAATCATTTAATACGGGATTACCAACATACGTACCATCACTATTCCACTGGGGTACTTCAGTTATCATGGATGGAGGATTTGATGATGACGATAGTTATCTCTTCACTGCATCTGGTAATGCACTTTCATTCACTAATGGTGCAACAAATACATCAACAACTAATGCTGACGGTACATTGTATTCTACTTATGATTACAGTCAGGGACAATATAGATGGTACTTAAGACTCAGTTTTCCTGCTGCTGATGCGTCTAAGTTCTCTAATGGTATTTCTTTGTATACTGCTGATGGACAATTGGATGGACAAACCATAGAATATACTGACTTTAGTGGAAGTAATTTCCGAGCTTATATTTTCTTACAGTATGGTAGTAGAAGGAATCCTCCTGCAGTATATCCAAATGTTGCAAACTCAACAACAGTTAATATTGGTGCCCCTGCTTCTGGTGGAGAAACTGTTGATGTTAGCTCCTTTATTCCTCTTGTAAGTCTGAGACTTGCACCTTCTGTTGATAATAATTTGATCGGTTCAGTTGGTGAAAGAGACATTATCAATCGAATGCAACTTAAACTAAATGAACTCGGTATTTCAGTCTCTCACGATGCAAGAATTAGTGTTATTTTGAATGGTGCATTGAGTAATATTGCATATGAAAATGTTGGTTCACCTTCACTTTCACAATATGTTTCTCATACATCAGGCGATACTATTCAGGAAGGAACAACTATCTATCAGTTTCGTGCATCTGGTGGTGCTATTGGTGCTAATGGTGAAAGAACTGTTTCTTCTCAAACATTTGACTTAACTCGTCTGATTGATATGGGCAACTCTGTTCTTGGTGGTGATGGTGTATTCCCGAATGGTCCAGATATTGTAACCATTTGTGCAAGTGCTCTTGACACTACTACTGTTAATAGTACGGCACCATTTCAGGTGTCTTCTAGAATATCATGGTCTGAATCTCAGGCATAATACTACATTCCCTAAACTATCTTAATATTATGCCCGTCAATAATGATGTTTATCTTGGTAATCCCAATTTAAAAAAAGCGAATACTCAAATAGAATTCACGGAAGATAATATTCGTGAATTTATGAGATGTAAACAAGATCCCATATATTTTACTAGAAAGTATATAAAGATTGTTTCTCTTGATGAGGGACTGGTTCCTTTTAACATGTATGATTTCCAAGAGAAATTAATTAGAAGGTTCCACGAGAATAGATTCAATATCTGTAAGATGCCTCGTCAGACAGGTAAATCTACAACTTGTATATCATACTTATTACATTATGCAGTTTTCAATGATAATGTCAACATTGCTGTTCTGGCAAACAAAGCATCCACGGCTAGAGATTTACTTGGCAGATTACAACTTGCATATGAAAATTTACCTACATGGATGCAACAAGGTATAATATCTTGGAACAAAGGTTCTTTAGAATTAGAGAATGGTTCTAAGATATCGGCAAACTCCACTTCATCATCTGCTGTTCGTGGTGGTTCTTATAATGTTATATTCCTTGATGAGTTTGCATTCATTCCAAATCACATTGCTGATGACTTCTTTGCATCTGTATATCCTACAATTACATCAGGACAATCAACTAAGGTTATTATAGTTTCAACCCCACGGGGTATGAATCATTTCTACCGTATGTGGCACGATAGTGAAAAAGGAAAGAGTGAATATGTTCCTACTGATGTTCATTGGAGTGAAGTTCCTGGTAGAGATGCTGTGTGGAAAGAGCAAACTATTGCTAACACATCAGAACAACAGTTTAAGATTGAGTTTGAATGTGAGTTTTTAGGTTCTGTTAATACATTAATAAATGCAACTAAACTTAAAAATCTCGTATATGAAGAACCTATAACAAGAAATGCAGGACTTGATATTTACAAAGAACCAATAAAAGAACATAATTATATTATTACTGTTGATGTTGCCAGAGGACTTGGTAATGATTATTCTGCCTTTATAGTTTTTGATATTACTGAATTTCCTTATAAGGTTGTTGCTAAGTATAGAAATAATGAAATAAAACCAATGCTATTTCCAAATGTAATTTTGGATGTTGCAAAAGGATATAATGAGGCATTTTTGTTAATAGAAGTTAATGATATTGGAGACCAAGTGGCAAGTATTCTTCAGTATGATTTGGAATATGAAAATCTTCTTATGGCTACAATGAGAGGAAGAAATGGTCAAATTGTAGGTCAGGGATTCTCTGGTAAGAAAACTCAATTAGGTGTAAGGACAACATCTGCTGTTAAAAAATTAGGTTGTTCTAATCTCAAGACCATGCTTGAGGATGATAAAATATTATTATGGGATTATGATATCATTTCAGAATTAACCACATTTGCACAAAGGGCAAATTCATTTGAGGCAGAAGAAGGTTGTAATGATGATTTGGCAATGTGTTTGGTTATATTCTCATGGTTATGTGCTCAGGATTATTTTAAAGAAATGACGGACAACGATGTTCGTAAAAGGATATATGAAGAACAGAAGAATCAGATAGAACAGGATATGGCACCCTTTGGATTTATATCAGACGGATTTGAGGATATGGATAGTTTTACTGATAACGATGGAGATACTTGGCATACAGATGAATATGGAGATAGATCATACATGTGGGACTATAGATGATAAAAAAGTGCATGTAAATAAGGGAAATAATAAATATTTCTAGAATAAATTTGGATTGCGAGAGGAAATTAAGATGCCGCTAAATCTAGCATCTCCTGGAATTCTGGTAAGGGAAGTTGATTTAACTCTTGGAAGAGTTGACCCAACATCAGATAAGATAGGTGGAATTGTAGGACCTTTTGCACAAGGCCCAGTAAGAACTCCTATAAGAATTAATAGTGAAAATGAGTTACTTAGTACTTTTGGACAACCTTATGATGTAGATAAGCACTATGAAACATGGTATAGTGCATCATCATATCTTGCATATGGTGGATCTTTAAATGTTGTAAGAGCAGATGATACTGGACTTGCTAATGCTATTACAGGAACTGCACTTACTACAAAAATTAAAAGTGTAGAGCATTATGAAGAATTGGGATATGATACAAGCACTCTTGATAATAGAGTAGTTGTTGCCAAGAATCCAGGAAGTTGGGCGAATGGAATAAGAATAGGAATTATTGATGGTAAGGCAGATCAAGTAATTGGAGTTCCAACTACAGGAGATGTAGGTAACGTTGAAGTTGGTTATGGAGTAACTCAAGCAGTTCCAGATGGAACTGTTGTTTCTGGAACTGGAGTAGCTGTTGGAACCACTGAAGAACTTAGTGGACACTTTAAAGGTATTGTAACTGGTATTGTTACAACTACTGGAGAAGCACAAGTTAAATTCTTATCTCATGTTTCTACTGGTGGAACTGAAACTCCAATAGATTATAATAGTACATATAAGTTTTCAACAGGTAATGATATAACATTTATGGATAATGGTGGTGTAGGTGTTGCTACCACATCAGTATCAACTATAACTAATTGGTTTGATTCTCAAACACTTTCTTTAACTACAAATACATCAGGTGGAACTATTTCAACCACTACTGCTAATTGGAATACTATTGCCGAAGCACCAGGAACATCAGAATTTGCATCTAATAGAGGTGGTAGATTTGATGAAGTTCATGTGGTTGTAATTGATGCCAAAGGAACAATTACGGGTAATGCAGGAACAATTCTTGAAAAGCATTTGAATCTTTCTAAGGCAAAGGATGCAACATTCTCTGTTGGTTCTCCTTCTTACTGGAGAAAATATCTTGAAGTTAATTCTGAGTACGTTTTTGGTTTGGGTCAACCATCAGGAGTTGTAACCACTGGATTTAGTGAAGACTTTACTAAGGTTAGTGATAGTGGTTGGGATCAAGATGCAGACGGTACTATTTTTGATTCTATTGGTATATTAAATGCCGAAATGTCCAAAGGAACAAATTATGGAGGTATTGGTACCATTACTGAACCAGGTGCACTTGATTCTGGATTAAGTGGTTTAGTTGATGGTTATACATTATTTGAAAATGATACAAATGTTGATGTAGACTTCCTTATTCAAGGTTCATCAAAAGGTAGTAAGTATGATACCAGAGCACTTGCAACTAAGTTAATTTCAGTTGCTGAAAAGAGAAAGGATGCGATTGCATTTATATCACCTCATAGAGCATCTATGATATCTGATACTACGGATCAAGCAAAAGAAACTGTACTTAAAGATTCTACTATCACTGATAATGTAATTGATTTCTTCGATCCTATAACCTCATCTTCATATGCAGTATTTGATAGTGGATACAAGTACATGTATGATAGGTTTGCTAATACCTTTAGATATATTCCACTGAATGCTGATATTGCTGGAACCTGTGCTAGAACTGATATTAATCAGTTCCCTTGGTTCTCACCAGCAGGAACTTCAAGAGGTACCATTCTTAATGCTGTTAAATTAGCATATAATCCTAATAAGGAGCAAAGAGATCGTTTGTATTCTTCACGAATTAATCCTGTTGTATTCCAACCTGGAGCAGGTATAGTATTATTTGGTGATAAGACTGGATTTACCAAGGCATCTGCCTTTGATAGAATTAACGTTAGAAGATTGTTTATCTTCCTTGAAGATGCAATTTCTGCTGCTGCTAAGGATCAACTCTTTGAGTTTAATGATGAAGTTACAAGGACTAACTTTGTAAATATTGTTGAACCATTCCTACGTGACGTTCAGGCTAAACGAGGAATTCAAGATTATGTTGTTATTTGTGATGAAACAAATAACACTGGTGCAATTATTGATGCAAATGAATTTGTTGCAGATATATACATTAAGCCTGCAAGATCAATTAACTTCATTGGTCTAACATTCGTTGCCACGAGAACTGGCGTTTCATTTGAAGAAGTAATCGGTAACGTTTAAGTAATTAAGGGGTTTAAAGACAATGCCAAGTAGAGTTCAACAAAATAGTATTCCATTAAGGAAAATTAGTGATTTTAAAAGTAGATTAACTGGCGGTGGTGCTAGGCCTAATCTCTTTGAGGTTGAGTTAGCATTTCCATCTTCTGTTGCCGTAGATAGTGAAGTTTTATCAAAAGCAAGATTTCTTGTAAAGGCAGCAGCACTTCCATCATCAACAGTAGCTCCAATTGAAATCCCCTTTAGAGGTAGGATTTTAAAAATTGCTGGAGATAGAACATTCGAAACATGGACTATTACAGTAATTAATGATACTGATTTTCTAATTCGTTCTGCTTTTGAAAAGTGGATGAATGTAATTAATAAAATGGATGATGGAACTGGAATTCAAAATCCTGAAGATTATCAGAAGGATGCAACGGTTCATCAATTAGATCGTGATGGTGGAATACTCAGATCTTATAAGTTTTGGGATATTTTTCCTACTGCTGTTTCTGCAATTGATTTGAATTATGAAACTACTGATACCTTACAAGAATTTAGTGTAGAAATGCAAATTCATTTCTGGGAAGCATTTAGAGGTACTTCACCTGCAGCTGGCGGTGAAGATATTCAATAAATAACTTTATATAACAGACTAAAGACTTTATAATATGGCCAGACTTTTTGGTTTTTCACTTGATAAGAAAGAAAAACAATCACCATCAATAGTATCCCCCGTTCCTCAGAATAATGAGGACGGGGTTGATAACTATATTAGTAGTGGATTTTATGGTTCCTATGTTGATATTGAGGGTGTCTATAGAACTGAATTTGATTTAATGAAAAGATATCGTGAAATGGCACTTCATCCAGAGTGTGATGGTGCTATAGAAGATGTTATTAATGAAGCAATTGTTAGTGATTTATATGATTCTCCAATTGAAATTGAATTATCTAATTTAAATGCCAGTGATAAATTAAAAAAAGTAATTAGAGAAGAATTTAAGAATATTAAAGAGATATTAGATTTTGATAAGAAATCTCATGAAATACTTAGAAATTGGTATGTAGATGGTAGAGTTTATTATCTGAAAGTAATTGACACAAAGAAACCAGAAGAGGGGATTAAGGATTTAAGATATATTGATCCTATGAAGATGCGATATGTCAGACAGGAGAAGAAGAAAAATAAAAATGATTATATGGCGATAAAACAAAATAATAATCAAGATAATACAAAATTAATTACTCCTGAAATTGAAGAGTATTTTGTTTATACACCAAAACCACAATATCCAACGGGAATGATGAGTGGCAATGGTGGAAATAAGGGTGTTAAAATTGCAAAGGATTCTGTTACTTATGTTACTTCAGGATTGGTAGATAGAAATAAAGGAACTGTTCTTTCATATCTTCATAAAGCAATCAAGGCACTTAATCAACTTCGTATGATTGAGGATAGTCTTGTTATCTATAGATTATCAAGAGCACCAGAAAGAAGAATATTTTATATTGATGTTGGTAATCTCCCAAAGGTAAAGGCAGAGCAATACCTCAGAGAGGTAATGAGTCGTTATCGTAACAAGTTAGTATATGATGCTAACACTGGTGAAGTTAGAGATGACAGAAAGTTCATGTCTATGATGGAAGATTTCTGGTTACCACGTAGAGAAGGTGGTCGTGGAACTGAAATTACAACACTTCCTGGTGGACAAAACCTTGGAGAACTTGCTGATATTGAGTATTTCCAAAAGAAACTTTATCGAGCACTTGGTGTTCCAGAATCAAGAATTGCCGCAGAAGGTGGATTTAATTTAGGACGTTCATCAGAAATACTTAGAGACGAACTTAAGTTTTCTAAGTTTGTAGGACGTTTAAGAAAGCGTTTTGCACACATGTTTACTGATATGCTTAAGACACAATTAATTCTTAAGAATATTGTTACTCCAGAAGATTGGGATGTGATTAGTGAACATATCCAATATGATTTCTTATATGATAATCAGTTTGCTGAATTAAAAGAAACCGAAATGTTGAATGAGCGTTTAGGCTCACTTGCAACTATTGAACCATTTATTGGAAAATATTATTCTAATGAATGGGTTCGTAAGAATGTACTTCGTCAAACCGATAGTGAAATAGTTGAAATGGATGAACAGATTGAAAAAGAAATTGAAGAAGGTATTATTCCCGATCCAAGTACAATCGATCCAATAACTGGAGAACCATTACCAGATGAAGGTATGATGGGAGAACTTCCAATGGATCCAGAAATTGATGCGGGAATTACTAATGCACAGTTGGGAAAGGATACTAAGAAGGCAGAGATATAAATAAAGAATAGGAATATAGTAATTTTTCATGGAAGAACTTGTTAATTTGATAGCTAATGATGCATCTGCGACTGATATTAGTGATGGTATTAAGGATGTATTATTTGCAAAAGCAGCAACAAAAATTGATGCTCAAAAGGCAAATGTAGCTCTTTCTATGTTTGATACGAGTGATGTAGAGCCACAATCAACAGAGGAGGAATAATGGCCGATATAGTTAAGTTACTTGGTGCAGAAGTTTCAGTTTCTGCAGCCATTGGAAATAGTTCTACTGTTGGTAGTGCAACATTAGTTAGAGTTTATAATAGTTCTGGTGGTGTTAATGTAATAAGCGTTACAGATCCAACAGGAATAGGTACTTATGGTGGTGTTGGTTCAATGACTGTAGTGGATGGTGCTGTTGAATATATTTCAAAACCATCTTGGTACACTATTTGGGGTAGTGGTTCTTTTAAAGCAACTAAAGTAGGATTTACAAATTAAGAAAATGAAACTCATTACAGAAGAAATTTCAAGCGTCAAGTTTATCACTGAAGGAAAAGGTGCTAAAAAGAAGATGTATATTGAAGGAGTTTTCTTACAAGGAGATCTCAAAAATCGTAATGGTAGAATGTATCCAGTAACAACTCTTGCAAAAGAAGTTGGTAGATATAATGAATCTTTTGTACAAAAAGGTCGTGCTCTTGGGGAACTTGGACATCCAGATGGCCCAACTGTAAACCTTGATAGGGTTTCTCATAAAATTACTTCATTAAGACAAGAAGGAAATAATTTTATTGGTAAGGCACAACTTCTTGACACTCCTATGGGTAAGATTGCAAAATCTCTCATTGGTGAAGGTGTTACACTTGGTGTTTCTTCTCGTGGTATTGGTTCATTAAAAGAAGATAGAGATGGTGTTAAGGTTGTTGGTGAAGATTTTCAGTTAGCAACGGCTGCTGACATTGTTGCCGATCCTTCTGCTCCTGATGCTTTTGTTAATGGTATTATGGAAGGTAAAGAATGGGTATGGGAAGGTGGTTCACTTCGTGAGCAACTTATTGAAAAAACTGAAAAAGCAATTAATACATTAGTTGATCAAAAAAGATTAGAAGAACATAAGTTGGATTTATTTAATAATTTCCTCTTAAATCTCTAAGTTCTATAAATAAATACAGATTAATTTAAATATATCTAAAAAATGTCCGTTGGTAACGATTTACAAGAAATGGAAAACGTAGTAACTAAAAATGCTGCACCTGGCGAACCAATGCAGAAGTTAACCACAGGTGGAACTGCTGCTACTTGGGAAGATCTAGGTGGGCCTACTCCACAAAATTCTAAACCTGATGACAACTCTAATAAGTTGGCAACACCAGGTAAGACTCTATCACAAGTTAGAGATGTAGTAAATAAGAATGCTGGTAAAGCAGATCCTGCACCTAAAGGTGTTAAGGAGGAAGAGGAAAAACCTGAAGATCAGGTTGTTTCTGAAGAGGAAACTACAGAAGAGGAAATCGTTGCCGAAGAAGAAACTACTGAAGAAGAAGTAGTTGCTGAAGAAGAGACTACCGAAGAGGAAGTTGTTGCCGAAGAGCAAACTGAAGAAGAGACTGTTGTTGATGTTGAAGAAGACATTAATGCTCTTATTGCTGGCGAAGAACTTTCTGAAGAGTTCCAAAATAGGGCAAGAACAATTTTTGAAACTGCAATTAAGTCTAAGGTTTCAGAAATTAAGGAAGAACTTGAGAAAGAGTATGAGCAATCATTAACCGAACAGGTTGAGTCTATCAAGGAAGAAATTACTGATAGAACCGATGCTTATCTCGAATATGTTGCTGATGAGTGGATTGCAGAAAATCAACTTGCAGTAGAACATGGACTTAAGACAGAAATGACTGAATCATTCCTTAAGGGTATGAGAGGTCTTTTTGAAAATCATTATGTGAATATCCCTGAAGAAAAATATGATGTTCTCACCACTATGGTTGAGAAGTTAGATGAAATGGAAGATAAACTCAACGAGCAAATTGATAAGAATGTTGCTCTAACAAAAAGATTAGCGGAATCGGCATCCGATGTAATTCTTGCAGATGTATCTGAAGGACTTGCACTTTCCCAAAAGGAAAAACTTGCTTCTCTTGCTGAAAATGTTGAGTTTGATAGTGAAGAATCGTATCGTGAGAAACTAGGAACACTGAGAGAATCTTATTTCCCAGCTAATCCTGGTACTCAGAGAGACAAGACAGAAACAATTTCAGAAGGTACGGCAGAGGCACCTAAGGCTAATTCACCCCTTATGGAAACCTACCTACAGACATTGGGAAGAGTCTCTAAAAAGTGATTTTTAAATTATAGATCAAACTAAAACTTTTAAAAGGTAAAATCAAATGCAATCGTTCAATGCTGAACATCTGCAGGAGAAGTGGGCACCTATCCTAGACCATGATGGTATGGATAGTATCAAAGATAATCATCGTAGAATGGTTACCGCAGTTCTTCTGGAGAATCAAGAAAAAACTTTAAAAGAGGAAAGACAATTCCTTAATGAGGCACCTACAAACGCCACAGCTTCTGCTACTAATACTAATATTGATAACTTCGATCCAGTACTTATTAGTCTGATTCGTCGTTCAATGCCTAACTTGGTTGCTTACGACCTAGCTGGTGTTCAACCAATGAATGGTCCTACTGGACTTATCTTTGCAATGCGTTCTCGCTACAAGGCACAAGACGGTACAGAAGCATTCTACAACGAAGCAGATACTGCCTTCTCTGGACAAGACTCTGGATTCAACGAAGCAGACGGATTTGTAGATGGTGCTGTTGGTTTAGGTACAACTTCTCAAACAGGTTCAAACCCAAGTGCTCTTGATGGTTCTGGTACAAACCTCGACTATAACGTAGGTCAAGGTCTTCGTACAGATAAAGCTGAATCACTTGGTGAATCTGAGCACTTCAACGAGATGGCATTCTCAATCGAGAAAGTCACCGTTACTGCTAAGTCACGTGCTTTAAAGGCAGAGTATTCACTAGAACTCGCTCAAGACTTGAAAGCAATTCATGGATTGAATGCCGAAGCGGAACTAGCAAATATCCTCTCTACAGAGATACTTGCTGAAATTAACCGTGAAGTCATTCGTACAATCTATATGGTTGCTAAGCCTGGTGCTCAGAAAAATACTGCAACTCCAGGTACTTTTGACTTAGATGTTGACTCTAATGGTAGATGGTCAGTTGAGAAATTCAAGGGACTTATCTTCCAGATGGAAAGAGATGCTAATGCTATCGCACAACTAACTCGTCGTGGAAAGGGTAATACTATCCTTTGTTCTGCTGACGTTGCTTCTGCATTAACAATGGCTGGTGTACTCGATTATACTCCTGCTCTCAACTCTAACCTTAATGTTGATGATACTGGTAACACATTTGCTGGTACTCTACAAGGTAAGTATAAGGTATACATCGATCCTTATTCAGCTAATGTTGCAGAGAATCAGTATTACACTGTTGGTTATAAGGGTTCATCTCCTTATGATGCTGGACTGTTCTACTGCCCATACGTTCCTCTACAGATGGTTCGTGCAGTTGGACAAGACACCTTCCAACCAAAAATTGGATTTAAGACTCGTTACGGTATTGTTGCAAACCCATTTGCCAATGGAACTACTGCAGATTTAGGAGTAGTTAAGAGAAACTCCAACAATTACTACAGACGTGTTATTGTTAGCAACCTCATGTAAGAAGAAAGGAAATATTTCCTTTAACCAAGGATGTTGTGGATCAGGCAGATGCCCCACATGTCCATTCAGAGAGACTCCTTCGGGAGTCTCTTTTTTTGTCTAAATAAGTTATTGGAGACCTGTGTTCTATTATGCCTTGGCACATTAAAAAAACAAGTATTTTAGGTAATGCTATACCAACAGATGGTACTGAATATTATGCTGGTGATAATCATTGGACTAACGAATATGATAAAAGAAAGGTATATTCTAATGAAACAGATGCAACTACTCAGAAAAATACTACTCTAACTAGAACCTTGGGTGATAAAACAATTACTTATCAACCACAGTGGTGGAAGAATGCAACGGTTGTAAGTGAATAAATAACAATAAAAGTAGTAATACCATGAAACCTACACCAAAACAATATAAAGAGGCAGTTGATCGTCATGATAAGATTGTACAACATCTTATTGAAGAGGGTTATGCTGATAATAAAGAAATGGCAGGAAATATTATAATGGGTATGAGTGAGCAGTGGTATAATCTTATTATTGACTAATGAAAGAATTTGATAGATTTATAGAAGAGGCAGCTGCTAAAAGATGCCCTTCAGGACAATATTATTGTTTTGATATGAAAAAGTGTAAAAAAATTCCTCGTGGATATCATGTAGGTGGTAGAGGATATCTTGAACCAGATGAGGATAGTGAAAATGGACAGAATGGAAACACATCTAATGGGACTTCTAATGGCAGCAGTTCTGGCAACGGTAACGGTGGCAACGGTTCAAATGGTGGAGGTAATGGAGGTTAATAATGGCACGAAATCCGTTAGAGAATCAAATAGATAATAGAAATTTTCTATCACCTATTGGGTTTAATTTTAATCTTTCAAAGGTACCTAAAGTTAATTTCTTTTGTAATTCTGCAAGAATACCAGAACTTACTTTAGGAACCGCAATACAACCATCATATTTAAAAGATATTGATGTACCTGGTGATAAATTACAATATGGTGATTTATCTTTAAGATTTTTAGTTGATGAAGAACTTGAAAATTATATGGCTATTCATAATTGGTTAACTGGATTGGGATTTCCAGAAACTCCTCAACAGTATAAAGATGAAAGTACAGTAACTAATCAAAATTCAAATAGAATTGGTGAAAGAGATATTAACGAAACTTTTAGTAATGGTTCATTATCAATTTTAAATAGTAATTATAGAACAAGTGCTGTTGTAAAATTCTTTGATTTATTTCCTGTATCATTGACTTCTTTAGATTTTGAAGCAACGGATACGGATATTAACTACTTTACAGCAGAGGTACTTTTCAAGTATACTGTGTATAATATAGTAGCAGCAGACGGTAGAACTCCTTTATGAATCTTGATAAAATTCAGGAGATGTGGCAGAAAGATTCTGTTATTGATCCTGATAACCTACATGATGAGTCGTTAAAAATACCTCAATTACACTCAAAGTATTATACAATCTATAATACAATTACTTTGTTGCGTGAAAAGGCAAGGACTCAATATACAAAAATAAAATTAGAAAGGTATAATTACTATACAGGAAAGGCAGAACCAGAGGTATACGAGAAAGACCCATTTCCGTATAAGGTAAGAGAAAAAGATGCTATACAGAGGCATCTGGATGCAGATGAAAGATTAACTACAGTAGATTTGAAGATTAGATATTATGATGCTACATTAAAATTCTTAGAAGAAATTATAAAAAATGTTTCAAATAGAACATATCAGATTAAGAATGCTATAGAATGGAATAGATTCCAAGCAGGAATGTAATAAATAATTTTTTAAAACTGTGAGGCTTGGAGTCGAACCAAGAAGATCTACCACGCTAATGATTGATCGGCAGTTAAACGGACTGCTGTGTTTACCAATTTCACCACCTCACAAAGGAATCCCTAATCAGGGATTGCTTGCA
>VTLG01009253.1_pt1 | contig 58884 bp, 81 predicted proteins | sample 4694571 | NCBI WGS metagenome assembly VTLG01 (sample SAMN12604809, study PRJNA352737) | marine metagenome | biome: ENVO:00000447; feature: ENVO:00000209|ENVO:00000569|ENVO:01000036; material: ENVO:00002151; isolation source: viral sequences binned using virsorter ...
ATATATATATAAGCAGCAAGCTGATTTTTTTGCGGCGGGTATGCAATACCAAGGCATGCGAACGATACGCAAAAATAACAGATACCTTGCCAATTCAACTCGATTTTTACTTGTCAAACCTTTATTTTCAAGTATTCGCGGCGATTGTCCAAGTATTCACCAAGTAAATCGTCACTTGTCTTTACTTATCTTTACTTTCCCTTTGTTTTCTGCCGTTTTTCTTATTATTTCCAGGCTCAAATGATGATTTTTTTCTGTAATGATATCAATAAGTTACACTCTATTTTTAGAACCATTCTAAAATACCGCATAAGTTATTGTTTTTATTGTACTTTTTATTTTTATAATGAGCTGAGAGAATCGTCATTTGTGTTAAAACAGCCCCTAATTGACCTGATTTCTAGTTTAGAACCATTCTAAAAAACAAGACATTATCCAATGATATCAATGACTTAGACCTGCGACATTACGTCGCATGTACTGTCGACTCTTTATTGGGCTATAAGCCGCCTCCAGTTACCGTTTTTTGACATTGTGAATATTTGATTACCGCAAGGCCTTGGGGGCCAAGCGCCGCCCCCCTATGGCCTTCTCACGGCGAAAGTTTTTCGCAATGAGAAAAACTCAGGTGCACTTCAAAATTAGGAAATGTACGATGTACACAAACAATCTTGAAAATCGCGTCTACACCTTGTCTGCTATCGCCGAGCATATCTCGCATATGGAAGCGCATGCTTCGGATGTGAAAGAGGGTTTAGCTCTTACGGCGACCGCTGGAATTCTCGCAGATACTTACCTGCGACTGGAAGACAGCATGTCTGGCATAACAGATTGGACAGCGGAGGCATTCCTTTCGGCCTATCGGAAAAACAATTCATCCGAATGGAAGCAACAGAAGGCCGCCCTTGAACAAGCCAAGGTGTCGTCGTCGACCATCAAAAGGGTACGTACAGTATTGAAGGCCGCTAAGTTCTGGAAGTTTCTGGGAAAGGTCGAAATACTCAAAACACCCGAAAACAGAACGCCTCTCAATATTTTGGAAATGTTCGCCGCTCATGAATTGACGGCCAGCAAATTACAAGCGTTCGCCCCTAAGCCGAAAGGTGATGGACCAGCAAAACGCTATGCTGACCTTGTAGAAGGTATCTCCAAAATTGAGACGGCGGGCGAAAAGGAAATCGCATTGCTACGCAAGCAACAAGAGGCAATGCAAAAGGCCATTGACGCGCTAGAAAAACGGTCGACGGTCAAACAAGCGGCATAATTGAAAGCCCCTAGCATTCGCAAGAGTGCTGGGGGCTTTTGCTGTTTGCGATAATCAAATATTCACAATGTCACGATAGTTTTTCGCAATGGGAAAAAGTAGATGACCTATACATATCACAAGGTAGCGTATGACCTAAGCAAGTCGCATGGGTCTATCGTTGCTGACAGGAAGCGTAAGAAAATCACAATTTGCGCTTCACTTAATGATGAGAAGGAAGCGGCAATCGCTATTCTTTCAGGCAATCCTGCGAAGGAAGGGAAGCGCCTGGAATTAAGCAATGGCGCGTCTGATATTGATGACATAGGCGAGCTATATGCAGGTACTGCGAACACTAGGAATCCGCGCCCATGTACAGGCAAATCGAGAGGTATCGCCAACAATAGGAAGGTAGCAAGCAGCGCCCGTAGAATAATAATGGATAAAGAAATGACCGCTGAGAAGTGGGAGAAGATGACAGACAAGCAGAAAGCTAGGTTCTGTCGCAAGCAAGTGAGCAACATTAGAAGGAAGAAGTAATGAGATATAGAACAACAGAGACAAACGGTTATCGCATTGGTCGCCTGGTTATCCATTGGACAGGCGCGATCACCACGTTATCCATTCTGGGACATATTTTCCTGGAATTGGTTTAACATAAAAGAAGAGGATGACTTTTTCTCATTGGGAAAAACTTGTCCTCTTTTTTCATGTGCAACCAGAGAGAGAACTACTATGATCAGTAAGATTGACTACGTTAAGAAGCTCGCCGCTATTTATTATGCTGCGAATCTTTCGGATTCAGATAGTGAAGACCGTCCTGCATGGATGCATGGAGATGAATGTCACATTCATTGTCGAGCAATAGATTATATTGTCAGAGATATGGGACTGTCCGAAATATGGTGCAACATTATAGAAGGAGATTGTTTAGACCAGCTTGATGAGGTTCAGTTTACAGGCTATGATGAGCCAAAGTTGACGCATGAAGAATTTCATGTATTATGTGATATGGAAATGTTACCTGAAGGAGAAGAATAATGGAAAGTAGTGAGCTAAAAGACATATGCATCGCCGCTATAAATGCAGCATGTGTATCTAGGGGTAGGAGAAAGGGAATGTTAAAAGCATCCTGTCCTAATTCTAGGAGCGATGCAGCAGCAGCATGGCAAGCAATGGTAGGTCATGCGAATCCATACAAAATGTCTATCTATCAGATTATGTTTTTCTCTGATAGACAGAGAGCAATCTATGATGCTATAGACAAATCATTAGAAGGAACAGATGTTCGTTCTCTTGATAGGGATAGAATCGTTTTAGAAAAACTAGGAGCATGGTAAATGACTGACTTTGAAAAGCAAGTAGACGATGCCATTGTAGCATGGTATCATAGTTCTCAATACGAGGGAGACTATTTCAATAATTATAGGTGGGATGAACTTTATGATGAGCAGAAACAGATAGCTGCTCGTCTCTTTTGGGAGGAAAAAGGTTGCAAGGACGCGGGGATGTCGCGCTTGGAAGAAGCGATTTGTCTCGCGGATGAATTGTGCTAGAAACTGTCGCCATAGTTCTATGGACTATGGTACTTCTAATTTCAATCACACACATGAGGAGAAAGTAATGAAGATTTACAAGACTGAACAAACCATTCGTAAATACGATGGAGCCATCCTTACATGGTCTTTGACGGACGATGGCCCTCCTTACACAGGTAAGGTTAAGGGTAAGACGGTAATTTACTGGCAACGCAAGCGATGGTTGCTGACAAACGTGGAGTCTCGTAATGGCTAAAATAGAGAAAAGTCCTGCTGAAGAAAGTCACTTCATTTATGTGAGTGATGAACATATGGATGGGAAATGGATACCCATCCATTCGAGAAAAGACTTGTTGCTTTTAATTAAGTTAGCAAGTGAGTCTCTCCAAATGTTGGAGGAAATAGACGCCAAGGAGTTACAAATGTTGGAGGAAATGCATGACATGTAGGATGAACAGGATTATATTCGTACCACCTGAGAGAGAAGAGAAGAAACTTTCTTATCTTGAGTGGCGTGAAGAAATGGAGAGGCGTTACGATGTAATGCCTCGCCGTTACTTTCGAGAAGCACGAACAATGTACGAGGAGTACCTTAACAATGAAGCTCATGACTAAAGAGATTGAAAAGAAACTACCCACATTAGGTAGCACGGATGGTCTACCACCAGACCGAGTAGAAATTGTAGCCAAGTATTTTACACCTGATGCCAATTTTACTTGGTATGTAACTGAAGGGGAAAAAGATCGAGATGATTATCGTCTCTTTGGATGGGTCGAAGGACCGTATCCAGAACTAGGTTACTTTATGCTTTCAGACTTAGAGGGTATTAGAGGACCGTTAGGTTTAAAAGTAGAACGTGATTTGTATTTCACGGCAACACTAAATGAGGTACGATAATGAAAATCACAATGACAAGTATGATATCAGGCAAAACAACTACCCGTGACATAGATGTAGAGCCTGAACAAGTTGCAGCATGGCAGAATGGTGTCCTTATTCAGGACGCTATGCCTGAATTGTCAGCGCCTGACAGAGAGTTTATTATGTCAGGTATAACACAAGAGGAATGGGATGGAATCTTTAAAGACTCTTGAACTATTCGCAGGGATTGGAGGCTTCAGTGTGGGACTTGAACTCACTGGAGCCTTCAAGACCATTGGGTTCTGTGAGATAGACGAACAATGTCATAAAGTTCTACGCAAGAACTGGCCTGATGTACCTATCTATACAGATGTAACACAACTAAAGGCTACAGATTTACCTGAGATTCCTGATGTAATTACAGGCGGTTTCCCTTGTCAGGACATATCTATAGCAGGTAAAGGAGAAGGATTAGATGGCAAAAGATCAGGACTCTGGTGGGAGTTTCACAGACTTATTCGGGAATGTAATCCCAGATGGGTCATCATCGAAAACGTCGCCATGCTTCGACGTAGAGGATTGGGACAAGTGTTACGATCCCTCGCAGAGATCGGGTATGATGCAGAATGGCATTGTATATCCGCTGGAGCCGTTGGTGCGCCTCACCAGAGGGACCGCCTCTGGATACTGGCCTACCCCAACAGTCAACGGCAACTACAATCGGAAGGGAGCAAGCAAGACATCAGGCGATGGGTTAGCAACAGCAGTATGGAACTGGCCGACTCCTCTGAGCAGGGACTACAAAGACACGGCCAAAAACTGGGAAGACCTAGCCAAATATGCACACAAGAAACGCTTGCCCTGTTCCGTAGCAGCAGCGGAAAAGCGCAATGGGAAACTGAACCCCAGGTGGGTAGATTGGTTGATGGGATACCCCGTAGACCACACAGATTGCGACAGCTAGGTAATGCTGTCGTACCACAAATCCCTGAGTATCTAGGACAATGTATCAGGGATAAACAGAAAGGAAACTAACATGTCAGCAGAAAGTAAAGTACTACGTGCATTGCGTAAGCGTAATCGAGTTACTCGCAAGACTGCTATTGAGAATGGATGGGCAGAGAACTTGACTGCTACCATTTCTCGCTTGCGTAAGATGGGCCATGATATTGTACCTATCAAAGCACGTACACCAGAAGGTGAAAGCTATACCCGCTATCGCCTAGTGGCTTAATCTACAGACCTGGACATGTCTTTAAACTGTCCATTTGTCACGGTTACAGATACGAAAGTGACCCATTTATCGTATCTGTGAGAGTGTCAAAATGCTCGTAAGTAATTGAAATAATTGGACGAATAAAACCGTGACATTTCTTTGCACTATATAGAGATTAGTGTGCAATTTGTCACGGTTTTGGAGAGGCACCATGAGTATAGAAAAAGATACTGAGAAATATGTTAAGGCTTTACGCTCTGCCCCTAATGGATGGGGTCAACATATGATTGATGGAATGCAAAGTCATGAATGGTTAGGAATAATGTTTGACAACTATGGAAAAGATAAGGTAAACGATTATCTCGAAGACAACTACTGGAGTAAAGAAAGATGAAGAAAATAATCCATGTCAACCAGCATGTGATTAAAGCTAATCGTAAGAATGATACAAGAAAACCACCACTAACTTGTAAGACCAGCAAAGATAATATCTATGCTAAAGATATTATTATTGATGGACCCTGCCGAATACGCTATAGTCCAGATGAACCGCTATCCTGTGGCGCTCATGTTTGGATTGAAACAGATAGTGAGATTGTAGTTGTTGGTAAAGCATACCAATGGAAGGAACTAGTTTAATGAAAGAATACAAGGTGACAGTATATCGTACTGTCCAACAAAGTGCTACTGTCACTATTGAAAGTGACAGAGAACTAAACGATACTGAAATAGAATACATTCGTAACAAAGCAGAAGATGAGACAGGTGAACTATCTGATTATGATTGGAAAAATGAAGAAGTAGATGACAAAGTAGATGTAACAATCCAGGAAATTCTTCTACAGGTTCATCCTATGATGGTAATGAATACTATCTTACGTAAAGGATACATGAGATGACTACAACTACAGAACTGAACGATCTCTTTCGCTGGTGTGATGACATAGGACAGTTTGCTATTGATCGTCCTATCAATGATACAAAGAACCATCAAGGTTCTTGCGTACACAAGACAGAGTTTTGCAAGGCTACTTGTTTCAATAACAAGCTGTATAAACTCTATCCCAAGATGCATGATCGAGATGATAGAGTAGAAAGTATCTGGCAAAGTCTTGATCCTCTTTCCATCAAACCCTTCCTTCAACGTAAGCGTAAGCAAACCAAACGGGTGCGCTTCATGACCAGAGGTGAGGCATTTGCTACATGGTCAGATGTACTCAAGGTCAAAGCTATCCTAGAAGATAATCCAGATACTCAATGGTGGATACCTACCCGTGCATGGCGCGATCCAATCTTGAAAGCATTGATCGAAGAGATGATAATGCCATTGAGGAATGCGGCAGTTAATGCAAGCGTTGATCCATCCAATACAAAAGATGAATGGCAAATGCTACGCGAGGATGGATGGAGCGTCATGTTTTATGGAGATGAAGACTTGACTAGCGTTCCAGACTCTGATATAAAAATGTTCTTGTGTCCTAAGACACATAAGAAGATGAAAGGACATTGCGATATCTGCAAAGCTGGGTGCTTCAGTCCAGTGACAAGACAGTTACAGCAGTTCGTTCATCTGTCGCAACATTAGGAGTATGTAATGAAAGATGAGGCAATAAAGCATGGGCATGTAAGCGTGCCTGTACTCAAGGCAATAAAAAATAATTGCATTGAGTGTAGTGGTGGGAGCTTTGCAGAAGTAAAGTTATGCACAGTTTACTCCTGTCACTTGTGGCCTTTCAGGATGGGAAAGAATCCTTGGCGTAAAGGAATGAGCCAGGAAGAAAAAGATAAACGTAGTAAACGATTAAAAGAGGTAAGGCAATCATGGAATACAGAACAGGATTAATACCAGAATTGTTTGGTGATATCAATAACTTAATAGATCAAGTCAATGATCTTAACCCTACAGATTCTACCTTTGAGATTGCTAAATCTCTTTCTGATTTAAAAAGTAAAATCAGAGAAGAATTTATAGGATTCTAGATTGCATACTTAGATATAGTATGATATAATATATAGATTGGAGATTAAAATGAGTAAGTTTAAGTTCAAGGATCATATACAAATTAGTCTTTCTTCAGATACTATTTGTGGAGAGGACTTAAACACCATTATCATGCGATACAGTGACACTACATCTGTAACTGATGTATCAGTAAGAGAGTGTAATAAAATCCTCAACCATCAGATGGAGGAATGGGAACATGAGTACAATCAATACCTCGATTCCTTTAAATATAATTAGAAAGGTAGAACGTATTCATAAATCAGGTATGCGTGATCCCTACTGGAAAGAACGTAGGCAACATCAAGTTATCCCTGATAAAAAGAAAAAACAGAGCAAAAGAAAGTGTAGAGAAAATGTTTATTATAGTTCAAGGAAAGAAGGATAATATACATACATGCTTAGAAGAATTACATCCTCTACCTAATGCTTATGGTAACGCTGTTGAAACATTTAAAACTAAAGAAGATGCAGCTATGTTGCTTGAGCTATTATGGGATGTCGAGATTTCTGAATACGAAGAAAATAATATTCATGTTTGGAGGTTACACTAATGTATCCACCTAGTGATTTGATTGATGTACTTGTACTTATAGTACAGTCTATCGTAGACGCTTTAATATAGGAGGCTAACATGAATTTATTAAATGTTATCACTACTTTAAATGAAATAAAAAATAAATTAGATATAATATATAAAAACACAGAATCTAAAAATATAAACGACACCCATGTAGTTAGCTTGAAGAATGAAACATATCATGATATAGATAATTTAATCAATGACTTAAAGGCAATTCATAGGGAGAGGAGAGGCTTGGAAATAAATGCGTGGCGCGTGTGATATTTTCTATGTTGACTAGCGATTAAAAATATGATACTATTCGTTTGAAACGAGGTTGATATGGGTAGAGTTAAAGATTTAGTATACACTGGAGTTCATGCTATGACTTATGAAAGTGATAAATATCTCTCTATAGCAGATGACTTATTAAGAGAGAATAAAATACTAAGAAAAAATGTTAAAGATTTACAAGAACAATTAAATAAAGCTCATCAAAGAATTAAACATCTCACAGATAATAAATGGTCTGAAGAAAGAAAAGATATAAAATAAATGGATGATAATAAAAAACAATGCCAGGTATTTGATTTTGTTTCTATCAAGGAAGCGATAGAAGAAAAGGAAAATGGGTTTGAAAGTCAAGTCTCTGATGAAGAGTGGGAAGATTGTGTATATACTTTATTTATTTTCATGTCTGAAAATGGATATGACCCTCATAAACAATCAGAGATAATAGAATTTGTTAAAGATTATTTTCCTGATCTACCATACAATGATAACGAGGATTGACCAATGACTAAAAATTTATGGGAGAAAGAAGAACGACAAGTGTTTCGATCTCTCACCCGACAGTACAAACAAGAAGGTTATGATATCAAAGAAGCTAAGAAGTTAGCTAGAGAAGAAACAAACGAGATTATGTTAGACAAAAAAGAGTTTGCAGAAAACTTATATCAACAGGCATTAGAAGACTTTGATTGATAATATCATAGATAAGATAATTTTAGTTAGGGCATTAAACTATGATGCATCTTTTAAGTTTACTCGTAAGAAAGGAGGTATGTTATCTGTATACAATTCTAATAAAGTTATTTGGATATATCCGTACCCAAATATACTTTCAAAGTCTTATGTTAGAAAATCTCTTACAGATTATTTTGGTAACTCTATTATTAGGAACTAGACATGTCTGGTAAATGGTTAGAAAGAGGAGAGTGTCCTGCTTGTGGTTCAAGTGATGCTAATGTAAGACACTCTGATGGATACTCACATTGTTTTTCTTGTAACACACACTTTCATGGAGAGGACGGACAAGTGGTCGTGCCAATGCAAAATAAACGAGATGGTTTTTCGGTTGGAGAACTTAAAGGTATTGATGATCGTAAAATTAGCGCAGCTACATGCAAGACATACAATACTTATGTTAAAACAAAAGGTGGTGCGGTTACACATCATATCTATCAGTATTTTAATTCACAAGGAGACTTTGTAGGTAATAAGGTTAAACAAGTAGAAGGTAAGAAGTTCTGGTCTGAAGGTGATATGCAAAGCGCAGGTCTGTTTGGTCAAAACTTATTTGGTAAAGGTGGTGGAAAGTATATCACTGTTTGTGAAGGTGAGCTTGATGCTATGTCTGCTTACGAGTTGCTTGGTTCTAAGTGGCCCGCTGTATCAATTAAAACTGGAGCGCAGTCTGCCTTGAAAGACTGCAAGCAAGCCTTTGAATATCTAAATAGCTTTGATAATATTGTTCTATGTTTTGATTCTGATAAGCCTGGACGAGAAGCAGCACAAAAGGTAGCTCAACTATTTGAGCCTAACAAATGCCGTATCATTAGCCTTGAGTACAAGGATGCTAATGAATACATCAAGATGAATAAGCGTAAGAAGTTTACAGAAGAATGGTGGAATGCTGAACCCTTTACGCCAGCAGGTATTATTAATCTTAATACTTTAAAAGATTCTCTGTATGATGAAGCTCACTTTGAGACTTGCCTGTATCCTTGGTCAGGTCTTAATGAGAAGACTTATGGTATGCGGACAGGAGAGCTAGTAACATTTACTAGTGGTGCGGGCATGGGTAAGTCTAGTATTATCAGGGAGCTTATGCATCATCTGTTAAAAAATACAGAAGATAATATTGGTGTTCTTGCTATGGAAGAAAGCATTCGTACTACAGCATTCAACATCATGGCCGTCGAAGCTAATGCTCGATTGTATATCAAGGAGATTAGGGATCAGTTTGATCGTAAGGACTTGTTAAAGTTTCAAGAAGATACAATTGGCACTGGTAGGTTCTTTGCCTTTGATCACTTTGGTTCCATAGGTAATGATGAGATACTAAATCGTGTTAGGTTTATGGCTAAAGCTCTTGAGTGTAAGTGGATTGTGCTTGATCACCTATCAATCTTAGTATCTGGTCAAGAAGACTTTGGTGATGAGCGTAAGTCTATTGATATCTTGATGACTAAGTTACGTAGTCTAGTGGAAGAAACAGGATGCGGCTTGCTGCTTGTATCTCATCTGCGTAGGCCATCAGGTGATGTAGGTCATGAGAACGGTAAAGAAATTACCTTGTCACACCTGCGTGGAAGTGCTAGTATTGCACATCTGAGTGATAGTGTTATAGGTCTAGAGAGAAATCAACAAGCGACTGATGAGGTTGAAGCTAATACAACTATTATTCGTATCTTAAAGAACAGATATACAGGTGATACTGGTGTTGCTACGTATCTGCATTATGATAAAGATACAGGTCGCATGACACAAATAGATAACCCATTTGATGCGGGTCTAGAAGTAGATGAGGAGATACCTTTTTAATGCCTTACTGTGTAGTAGATATTGAAACTGATGGTTTAAATGCTACTAAATTACACTGCATTGTAGCTAAAGATATGGCAACAAAGGAGATTTATACTTGGACAGAAGATGAATGCAAAGCATTTCCTGCATGGGCTAGTAAGTATGATAAGTTAATCATGCACAATGGAATTAACTTTGATGGTTACTGGTTAAACAAGTTACTTAATATGAATATACCGTTGAATAAGATTGAAGATACTCTTATCATGTCACAGTTATACAATCCAGTGCGAGAGGAAGGGCATTCTCTTAAAGCATGGGGTGATAAGTTAGAGATGCCCAAAGGTGATGTAGATAGTTTTGATTACTATTCTCCTGAGATGCTTGAGTATTGTAAACAAGATACAAATATCACTTATAAATTATATACTGTATTAGCAGAAGAGGGTAAAAGATTTTCTACTCAATCTAAACAATTAGAATACAAGGTGCGTGCAATCATTGATCAGCAGGAACGTAATGGGTTTGCTTTTAATATGCAAAAAGGTCAGACACTATTGGCTACCCTTGAAGATGAAGCAAGTCAGTTAAGTGATACTGCACAAGAGATGATACCACCTACAAAGGTAGAGTTAAAAACAAAGATAAAGTACATACCTTTCAATATAGGCTCTCGCCAACAGATAGGCACCGTGTTACAGGATCGTGGATGGGAACCTCAATTGTATACTGAGAAAGGTAACGTCATAGTTAATGATGAAGTTTTATCTAAGATTGACATGGACGAGGCTAGAATGTTCAGTCGCTATCTTTTATTACAGAAGCGTATAGCTCAGATTCGATCTTGGATAGAGAAGTGTGGGGATGAAGGCAGAGTTCATGGAAAAGTAATGACTCTCAAAACAATCACAGGGAGAATGGCACATAACAATCCTAATATGGCACAAGTGCCAGCCTCCTACTCTCCCTATGGTGCTGAGTGTCGTGAGCTTTGGACCGTTAGTAATCCCCACACTCATAAGTTAGTAGGTACTGATGCTTCAGGACTTGAGCTACGTATCCTAGCCTCTTATATGAAAGATCAATCTTTTATTGACGAGGTTGTTAATGGTGATGTACATACAGCTAACATGAAGATGGCTGGTTTGCAGGATCGATCTCAAGCTAAGACATTTATTTATGCTTTGATGTATGGAGCAGGACCAGCAAAGATTGGTGCAGTGGTAGGTGGCTCTGCAAAAGAGGGACAAGAACTTACTAATAGGTTCTTAAAAAACATGCCACGCTTGCGTAACCTACGTAATCAAGTGACAGAAGCAGCAGAGTCTGGTTTAATTAAAGGGTTAGATGGTAGACTTTTACACATACGTAATTCGTTCTCTGCTTTGAATACCTTAATTCAAGGAGCAGGAGCAGTTGTATGTAAACAATGGCTTGTACATATGATGTCTAATGTATATGCTCAAGGTCTTGATGTTAAACTAGTAGGGAGTATTCATGATGAATATCAGTTTGAAGTAGCTAACCAGGATGTTAAAAAGTTTACAGAGATTACCAAGTATGCTATGACTAAGACTACAAAAACTTTAAACTTAAACTGTCCTCTGGATAGTGAACATAAGGTAGGAACTACATGGCTACAAACGCACTAAGAAAGAGTGAGAGTTTTCAAACAGGAGAAAGAGCAGAAAGTCTTTTTGAAAGGGTAGCAAAGAAAGCACATTTTAAAGTACATAAAGCTAATAGAGATCAGAATATGAATCAACATATTGATTTCTTTATTAGTTGTTATCATTTTAATTTTAGTGTGGACGTTAAAGCTAGAAAGAAAATTAGTAGAGGAGATTCAGAAGTTAATGATGCATGGACTTGGATTGAGTTTAAAAATGTAAGAGGTAGACCTGGATGGTTGTATGGTAAAGCAGATTACATAGCCTTTGAAAGAGAGTTTGATTTTCTATTAGTCAATAGATACAAACTGATAGAGTTTTGTGAAGATAAGATTGACTTAGAAAATATTGTACCATCTACTCATATGGCTGAGTATGCAGCATATCAACGTAAAGGAAGAAAGGATTTAATTTCAAGGGTTTGTATGGATGATATAAATAAACTGGAGGGTAACATTGTATTAATAAAATAGTAGTTGACACATTGCTTTGTATCATGTATAATTCGTTTGAAATCATGCAGAGATATCTGCTAACTAGTAAGGAGAAAATACTATGGGTGTAATTAATGGCACGGCTTATTGGGCTTCTGTAACCACACCAAACACCACCTTCAATGAGGATGGTGAGTGGAAGATTGATGTAGGTAATCTTTCTGAATCTACCATTGCCAACTTGGTTGCGGATGGTCTTGAAGATCGTATTAAAAATAAAGATGACGAACGAGGTGATTACATTACCTTGAAACGTCAGGTTAAGAACCGTCGAACTGGACAAGCTAACTCTGCTCCTGATATTATGGATGCACAGAAGAAGCCTATCTTAAATACGTTGGTAGGCAACGGTTCGATTGTAAATGTTCTGTATCGTCCATATGATTGGACGTATCAGAAGCGTAAGGGACGCTCTGCTTCGCTTGAGGCAGTACAAGTTCTAGACTTGGTTCCTTATGGTGGCTCTGCATCAGATGCGTTTGATGTAGTAGATGAAGGCTTCTCCTCGATGGACGAGGACATTATTCCTCTTTCGTCTTAAACTAGGGAAGGGGGAACTCTGGATATCTGGAGTTCCCCCTATTTTTTATGAAAACAATTGATACATTAGTTGCTGATATTTATTCTCTGTTTGAATCGTCTGTACCTGATATGTCAGATGATGAAGTAGATAATATTATAGATAAGTTTGGTGATGCACTAAAGGTACATTTAAAAAGATTTATCTATGAGGAAGAACGTAGAAGAGATACTCTTCGACTATCTGCTATTGGTAAACCTGAAAGACAGCAGTGGTATAGTGCTTCACCTCATTCAAAAGTTAAAGAGAATATAGAACTTCAAGGTAAAGATAAGATTAAATTTTTATATGGTTATATTCTAGAGGAACTACTACTAACCTTGTCATCTCTGGCAGGACATGAAGTTAAAGATGAGCAGAAAGAAGTATCTATTGAAGGTGTATTAGGACATCAAGATGCTGTTATAGATAATGTATTGGTTGATTGTAAATCCTCATCAGGTAGAGGCTTTGATAAATTTAAAAATAATTACGTATCTTCTGATGATCCCTTTGGATATATCGCACAGATATCTTCTTATGCTGAAGCTAACGGATTAACTGAAGCTGCTTTCTTAGCTATCAATAAACAAACAGGTGAGATATGCTTATCTAAAGTTCATTCAATGGAAATGATCAATGCAACTGATAGAGTTAAATACATTAAGGACATGGTTAATCAAAGTAACCCACCAGCTAAATGCTACTCTGATGTTCCTGATGGTAAGTCTGGTAACCGTAAGCTGGATGTTGGTTGCATCTATTGTGATTACAAGCGTGATTGTTGGAAGGATTCTAATGGTGGTCAAGGATTACGTGTGTTTGATTATGCAACAAACCCTCGATATCTTACGCAAGTTTCTAAGATGCCTAACGTAGAAGAGATTACGGACTGGTAATGCATTGGAAGTACGCAGGTAAACCTGACATTGAAAGTAAGTTTGGTTTTGTATACATCATTACAAATAAAAAAACAGGTAAAGCTTATATAGGATGTAAGCAATATTGGCACTATAAAAAAGGCAAGAAGGCTAGACAATCTAATTGGAAAGTTTATATGGGTTCTTCTAAATCTTTAACAGAAGACATTAAAAAACTAGGCAAAAGAAATTTTAAGTTTGAGATGTTAGCTGAATACAAAAACAAAAGAAGCTTGAGATATTATGAATGTTATTATCAAATGAAATATAATGTTCTTGCTTCTGTTCTTGAAGGTACAGACGAACCAGCATTTTATAATAACTATGTAGGAGGAAAATGGTACAGACCAGTAGAGAGCTATGAATCAGAACTATAGAAACATACTTAACAATTTAACTTCAATAACAAACGAATCTATTTTTAATGATACTCATAATACAGAGTATCATTCTTTATTTATGGGTGTGATCTTTCGAGCATTGTTAGATGCTACTAAACCAGTATCTACCAATGAGCCTACTCATATTAAAGTAGATCGTCGTGCTGCTAAAGCCTGGTTCTATGCTTGTTCAGGCGTGACTTGTGAAAACTTTGAATACGTATGTGATGTAGCAGGAGTTGATCCTGTTGCTATGCGAACAATTGCTGATAAAATATTTAGTGAAGAGGATACTAGTTATGCCAGAAAACAAATCAACTCGTTCTTCTACGAAACATGATATGGTTAACAGCCCTAAGCATTATCGTATGCAAGGTGTAGAGGCAATAGATATTCTAGAAATGTCTATGACTGAAGAAGAGTTTATGGGTTACTTAAAAGGTAACATGCTTAAATATATTATGAGATATAAACATAAGAACAAGCCCAAAGAAGACTTGCAAAAAGCAGAGTGGTATCTTAAAAAACTAATTGAGAAGATATAGAGGAGAACAACATGAACCAAATTACTTTACCAACTAATTATCAATCATTCATTCACATGTCTCGTTACTCTAGATGGTTAGAAGAAGAGCAACGCAGAGAAACCTGGGAAGAAACGATAGATCGATATCTTTCTTTCATGGTAAATCATCTACGTCATAATTATACTTATGATTTGTTTGGTGAAGAATTATCTGAGATTAGAAATGCTATGCTTAATCTTGAGGTGCTTGGTTCTATGCGAGCTTTAATGACTGCTGGTCCTGCTCTAGCCCGTGAGAATGTTGCTGGATATAATTGTTCTTATCTTCCTATTGATTCACCTCGTTCTTTTGATGAGTGTCTGTATATTCTTATGAATGGTACAGGTGTTGGCTTTTCTGTTGAGCGTCAGTACATTGCTAAACTTCCTACAATTCCTGATGTAGCTTTTGAAGAAACAGATGATGTTATTTCTGTTGCTGACTCTAAAGAAGGATGGGCTAGAGGATTACGTGATTTAATCTCTCTTCTATATACTAATCGTATACCTAAGATTGATACTAGTAAAATTCGTCCTGCTGGAGAACGTCTTAAAATATTTGGCGGTCGAGCTTCTGGTCCTGCTCCTCTAGAAGAACTGTTTGATTTTACTATTCAAACATTTAAGAAAGCACAGGGTAGGAAACTAAATTCAGTTGAGTGTCATGATATCATGTGTAAGATTGGTCAGGTAGTAGTTGTTGGTGGTGTTAGAAGGTCTGCTTTGATTTCACTTTCTAATCTAACTGATGAGCGTATGCGTATGGCAAAGAGTGGTGAGTGGTGGGTAGACAATCAACAACGCGCACTCTCTAATAATTCTGTCTGCTACACAGAGAAACCTGACATGGGTATCTTTATGAAAGAGTGGCTATCATTGTACGAAAGCAAAAGCGGAGAGCGTGGCATCTTCAACCGTGTATCTGCGCAGGAGAAAGCATCATCCAACGGTAGGCGTGACGGCTCTATTGACTTTGGTACTAACCCCTGTTGTGAGATTATATTACGTCCCTATCAGTTCTGTAATTTATCAGAGGTTATTTGTAGAGCAGATGATACCATTGCTACACTGAAAGAAAAAATTAAGATAGCAACTATTTTAGGTACATTTCAATCTACTCTTACAGACTTTGGTTATTTACGCAAACGATGGAAAGATACTACAGAAAAAGAACGTCTGTTAGGTGTATCTCTCACAGGTATTATGGATTGTCCTACTGTCTACGATGCTTCTCCAGAGGCTCTTCAACAACTAAGAGATGTGGCTATTAAAACTAACAAGAAATTAGCAGAGAAACTAGGTATCAATCAGAGTACTGCTGTTACATGTGTTAAACCTTCAGGTACTGTATCGCAACTTGTTGATGCTGCATCTGGTATACATGCTCGACATAATCTTTATTATGTCAGGACTGTTAGAGGAGATAACAAAGACCCTCTGACCATCTTTCTCAAAGACAAAGGTATACCAGCAGAGCCAGACTTTACAGCACCTGATAGTGTAACAGTATTTTCTTTTCCTATGAAAAGTCCAGATAATGCTATATGTCGTTACGACATGAGTGCTATTCAACAACTTGAACTGTGGTTAAAAATAGCTGATAACTACTGTGAACATAAACCTTCAGTCACTATCTCTGTTAAAGAACATGAATGGTTTGAGGTAGGTTCCTGGTGTTGGAACCACTTTGATTCTCTATCAGGTATTTCTTTCCTACCTTTCTCAGATCACACTTATAAGCAAGCACCTTATCAAGATATTAATGCTGAAGATTATAACAAGTTATCTAGTGAGATGCCTCCCGCTATTGATTGGTATGAACTTCAGGAATATGAACGAGGAGATACAACTAGTGGATCACAAGAGTTAGCCTGTACTGGTGGCGTATGCGAGGTAGTAGACATAGGAGCATAGCATGGCAACTACATTAACTTCTTTTTACTTACGACAATATAAAGATACTGTACCTAAAGGTGATTCTAATATACATGAAGCTATTGATTTATTGCTACATTATATGGGTGATACTTTGGATAAACCTATAGAAGAATTTCCTGACTCTGGATTTACAGATAGTTTTGATGCTAAAGCAACGGAGATGTTGAAATGAGACAATTTGTATTTGACTGTTGGAACGGTGTGATGAACGCAGAAATAAATCCTTTAAAAAATATAAAGGATTTGCAGGTAAGACATTTAGTCCTACAAACACTTGCTTGGATGTGGTGTATTACATTCTCTATAATGATAGGTGATTTACTTTTCTTTGGTTATACGCTTGTTGCACATACTGTTTTAATAGCTGCTGTTGTCATAACAGTCAGTACTTTTGAGGCAGCAAGAAGAAGTCCTACAAGTTTTGACTTTGTTAAAAAGTATCACACGCCATCTAGAAGTAGGCATCAGTGGTACAATGGCAAAAAGATAACTTATCCAGATGGAGACCCAGGTGGAGAACATGAATAATATGGAAGTTACACTTATTGATCATATGGGTTCTGATCTTACAGTTGTAAATGCAGCAAGAGTTTCTTTTAACAAAGAATCAAACTGGGAAACAATACCAGAGGCTGGACCTGTACGTGATCTTCTTAAAGAAACAGATGAAAGACTAATTACTTATCTTGCTAAACATAAACATTGGACGCCCTTCGCTCACACCTCTCTTCAGTTTAGGATCAAGGCTCCTATCTTTGTAGCTAGACAGCTTGGTAAACATCAGGTGGGTTTGGTTTGGAATGAAATTAGTAGGAGATATGTTGATTATGAACCAGAGTTTTACTACCCAGAATATTGGAGAGGTAAAGCAGATGATAAGAAGCAAGGTAGTTCAGAGAAGAAGATAGATATTAATCCATCTCACGGCTCTGGCCCTGCTATGGTAGATGATTATAAACAAGCTATGCAGACATGCAGTTGGACATATCAACAGTTACTAAGAAAAGGCGTGGCACCTGAGATGGCACGTATGGTTCTACCTCAGAGTATGTTTACTGAATGGTACTGGACAGGTAGTTTAGTATCTTTTGCTAGGGTCTGTTCTTTAAGAAGTAAAACAGATGCTCAAAGAGAAACTCAAGAGATATCTTCTATGCTTGAGATACAATGTGCAAAATGTTTTCCCTCCTCTTGGCAAGCTTTAATGACACCATGAAACTATACACTAATGATGAAGAATTTGATCTGTTACATCAAGCGGCAGACAAAGCTAGAAAGAATGCTAAAGAAGTAAAAGTTTCTAGACAGGCACTTATAAATATACTTATGGATCATTCACATTTAGTAAAGTCAGTAAAAGAATTAGGTGGTGATGTAGATTTTACTTGACTTTACATATAAGATATGGTATAATTCGTAATATAGTAGAGAATGCTTTTGATTCTCTACATTCTTGCTGATAAAGGAGAACAATATGACTAGCGTATATCCTAACTTTCCTTCTCATGTATGGAATAATTTTTTTGAACAATCAATTGGGTTTGATAAATTACTATCTAACATAGATAACTATTATCTTAACGTAGATAGGAAACCATCTTATCCTCCTTATAATATTATTAGAAATAGTGAATCATCCTATCAAATAGTTATTGCCCTAGCAGGTTTTAGCAGTAAAGATATTACTGTAAGTTTAAATGAAAATATTTTAACTGTTAAAGGTAACATTGAATCAGACGATAATGCAGATAAATATCTTATTAAAGGTATTGCCTCTAGAAAATTTGAAAGACTGTTCTCACTAAATGAATATGCTATTGTAGATAAGGTATCATTTAAAAATGGTGTGCTAGATATTAAAATTAATATCGTATTGCCTGAAGAGAAACAACCTCAGACCTTCAACATAGAGGAGTAAATATGTCACAGACCTATAACATCTATATAGGATTTGATCCTAAAGAAGAGGTAGCATACGAGGTTCTTAAATGGAACCTAGAGCGTATTGCAAAAAATCCTTTGAATATATACCCACTTAAAAAAAGTATACTAGAAAAGATAGGTCTGTATAATAGGGAATATACAGAAGAGAATGGACAAAAGATTGACAAGATCGATGGTAAACCATTCTCTTCTGACTTCTCTTTTACACGTTTTCTAGTTCCTGCTTTAAGCATGTATAAGGGATGGGCCTTGTATATGGACTGTGACATGTATCCAAGGAGTGATATTTGTGAGTTGTTTGAGGAGTATAATGATCCTTTTCATGCTTTATATTGTGTTAAGCATGAGTACACGCCTGAAGATGATACGAAGATGGACAATCAGAAACAGGAATTATATTACAGAAAAAACTGGTCAAGCCTCATGCTGTTCAACTGTGAGCATCCTCAAAATCAAATGCTTACTCCGCATGTAGTAAACACTCAAACAGGACAGTACCTACATAAGTTTGGATGGTTGCCTGATAAGCCAGCAGATATCGGAGGTATTAATGAAGAATGGAACTGGCTTGATGGTCATTCTCCTGAAGAACTAGAAGCAAAGAATGTTCACTTTACAACAGGTGGTCCTTGGTTTTATAATTGGAAATGTAAACGTGAGATGGATGGTAAGTATGCAGCAGAGTGGAACAACGATGCTGTATATATGCAAACAATTGGTGTACTTAAAAATGAAGTACACAAATATTTTTTATAAGGAATAATAATAATAATGACCAACATTAATTTTGTAACATCTTTCAATGAAAGTCTATTTGTTGATACTTCATATAAGTTTTTAGAATCTGTCATTGATAAATGGGAACCTAAGATTAACCTTACATGCTATACTCATGATCTTGATCTTAGTAATTATGTAACTCCTAATGTAAAGAATATTACATTTAAATCGTTACATGATGTAGATACATATGATACTTTTCAAAAAACATTTGCTAAACATAATGGCACTGAAGGTCAGACAGTAGACTATAACTGGAAGATTGATGCATTACGTTGGTCACATAAAGTATTTGCATTAACTCAATCTGCATTCAATCTAGTAGCTAACCATAAATCTCCTGGTTGGCTTATCTGGATTGATGCAGATTCTTATACGCTAAAGCGCATGACAACTAAAGATGTATTAGCTCTTCTTCCTGAAGGTGCTGATGTAGTTTGTCTTGAACGATCTGATCAAGAGTATCATGAAGGTGCTTTCATGGCGTTTAATTTAAATAGCCAAGCTACTCAAGATTTGTTGGGAGATTTACGTGGTGCCTACATATCAGGAGAGGTATTTAACTATAGAGAATGGCACGATACTTTTATCTTTACTCGCCTTCTTACTTTGTATAAAGCGCATGGTTTAAAAGTTCTTAATCTAGGAATGAACGCAGATACAAAAAATTATACTGCATTTGAACAGTCTCCCCTTGCACCTATGTTCCTTCACTTCAATGGTGCAGATGCTTCTTCATTAAAAAATATTCGTGATGAGAAGGGCGAACGATTTATTTCTTTGTCAGATGATACATCATATGATATTCTACCCAGTCGTTATACGTTGTTGTCTGATGTAATGAAACATTATAAACCAGAGAAAACAATCTTAGAAACAGGAACTTGGAATGGTGGTAGGGCCATTCAAATGGCTATGACTATGTTTGAACATACAGATACTGTTCATTATATTGGTTATGATTTGTTTGAAGACGCGACTCCTGAAACAGATGAAGAAGAGTTTAATGTTAAAGCTCATAATAAAATGAGCGCAGTTGAAAAAAGATTTACAGACTTTGCTAACATTATGTTGAAACGTAAGTCTAAATATTTTACCTTTGAATTAATTAAAGGTAATACGCGGCAGACTATGACAAAACAAGACGCTGACTTTGTATTGTTAGGTAGTGGTAATAGTATACAAACTGTACGAAATGAATACGAACATGTTAAACATAACAAGATAATTGTACTAGATAATTATTATATGCAAGATAGTTCAGAGCGAAATGTTATCGATAAGTACAGGGGTGTAAACGAAGTCTTTGAAAACATTAAAGAGTCTAAAGTAAAAGAAAATAAAGAGACAGATGATGGTTGGACATCCTTTGATAAAGAAGACACAGGTATTAGAAAACTTATTTTACCATCATCAGATGATGTAAGAGGTGGAGGCATTGCTCACATCTGTTTAGTTTTAAATGATCCTAGTTTACCTGAAGTACCTAAAAAATTTAAACAAGTACCTATCATAGTTAATCCTAGAGATTGTGTATCTAAAGATTATATTCGTGATAATATTAAAGCTAATCTTAAAATGATTGAACCTAATAGATTTATGCATCGTATTAGTCCACACAATCAAACAGCTTTAATTGTTTCTGGTGGTCCTTATTTAAATATTAAAGAACTTAAAGATACAATTAAATCTATTCCAGGATGTAAAGTAGTATGTGTTAAACACAGTTATAATAAACTAATTACAAATGATATTAAACCGTGGGCTTGTGTTGTACTTGATCCTCGTCCTATTACAGGTATAAGCACTCATGGTATTGTACGAAAAGACTTGTTTAAAAAGATTGATCCTAATACAAAATTTTTTGTAGCGTCTATGACGGACCCATCTGTAACAGAACATCTTATATCTAAAGGTGCTGACATATATGGATGGCACGCTTTTACAGAATCTCTAAGAGATGAAGATGAGCGAGGTGTACAGATTGTTAATAATCAAGTTCATCTTGTAAGTGAATTAGGTATACCTCAAGGGTCTACATTAATTACAGGTGGTACTTGTGCAGCAATGAGGTCTATTGGTATCATGAATACAATGGGCTTTAGAGAGATGCACCTGTTTGGATTTGATTGTTCTATGGAAGAACCTACTGAAGAACAAATGAAAGAAACTACAGGCGCTGAAGATGAAGATCCTAAACCTAAGTATATGAAAGTTACAGTAAACGATATAGACTTTTGGACTACAGGTGAACTTCTAGCTATGGCACAAGATTGTGAGCGTAGTTTCAGGGATGAAAACTCTTCAATTAATTTTACTTTTCACGGTGAAGGAACAATGGTAGCAGAACTATGGAAGATTATTGATTCGGAACGACCTACTCCTAAGTTTGAGGAGGTGTTCGATGACTAATTTTTCTAGACAAGCTCCTTCTTCTAGGTACAAAGAACTAATCAAAAAATATGAAACTATTCATGCAAAAGGTAAGGGATATTTTAATGGTAAAAGTTTGTTAAAATATATCTCTGTTATTCAAACAAAACTTATTGTTCATGAATGTAAAACACTTCTTGATTATGGTTGTGGTAAAGGTCTTTTATATACAGATGAGTGTCATACTGTAATGCCATCATCCCCTAAAGCTAAACCTATTACTAGACCACTACAAGAACTTTGGAACTTAACTAGGCATACGTGTTACGATCCTGCCTATCCGCAACATGCTACTAAACCTACAGGAAACTTTGATGCTGTTATTTGCACAGATGTTCTTGAGCATGTAAACGAAGAAGATATGGAATGGGTATTGAATGAAATTTTTTCTTATGCAAACAAAATGGTTTTCTTAAATGTAGCTTGTTTTAAAGCAGCTAAACATTTTGATGATGGTGAGAATGTACATATCAGTGTATTCAATCCTGAATGGTGGTACATATTGATATCAGATATTATGAAGCAGTATCCTAATCTTACAACATATCTAACATGTGAGAAGATAGGACACGCAACAGACTATACAATAAGAGGAGGAGAATAAAATGTTAGGAATTGCAGAGAGTGTTATTGGAGTAGCAGGTAAAGTCCTTGATAAATTTGTAGAGGATAAAGATTTAAAAACTAAACTTAATGCAGAGCTTCAATCACAATTAATTAATCTAGATGCTCTTCAAGCACAAACAAATCTAGAGCAAGCCAAACATGATTCTATTTTCGTCGCAGGAGCAAGACCTGCTATCATGTGGATATGTGCCTTTGCTCTGGCTTGGCAGTATATCCTAGCACCTATGGCATCATGGGCATTGGCTATATGGTATCCTGTAGTTACACTTCCAGAGCTAGGTACTGAAGAGCTTACAGGACTTATCATGGCATTACTTGGATTGGGTGCAGCACGTTCATATGAAAAAGCTAAAGGTGTTGCTAGAAATAGCATGAAAAGGTAATGAAGATTTTATTATTAGGGGTTATATGCTTATCTTTAAATGGATGTATGCATCTAGCAGTTTTTTCTATTATAAAAGAAACCGCTACATGGTCATATTATAATGAAAGATTTAAAGAACTTGAAGAAAAACAAAAGCCCTAATTACTTATTGAAATGTATGATTATATTACTAGTGTCTTATTGTAGCTATGTAATAGGATCAGCAATAATTAATACAGTATGTGGAGGATGTTTAGTATGATAGAGGGTAAGGTGTGGGGCACTACACAAAATATTTTTTCAAATAACTCTTTTGAGTTTCATCGTATAGAGTTTAAAAAAGATAGTGAGTGTAGTAAACATAAACATCTCTATAAATGGAATGGTTTTTTTGTAGAGCGTGGTAAGCTTTTAATAAGAGTGTGGAAAAATTCTTATGATTTGATTGATCAAACTATTTTAAGGGCAGGAGAGTTTACAAAGGTAAAGCCTGGAGAATACCATCAATTTAAAGGACTTGACGATGGTGTAGCATTTGAGATATACTGGGCTGAGTTTAACCATGAAGATATTGAAAGGGAAAGTGTTGGAAAAGGACCAAGAGGATACATTGAAGAAGACGACACCGCTCCACACGAAGGATTGGTATATCAAGTGGGCAGCTTCCCTGATTCTATTAGTTGGAATGCTGCTGACAAGCAATAATATTTTTCCTTATAATCTTTTTGTACATATTATAGGATTAACAGGATGGTTGATTGTAGCATTAATGTGGAATGATCGAGCTTTGATTATTATTAATGCTGTATCAATTGCTATCTTAGCTAATGGATTATTAAATTATTATGTCGTTAAACAGTAAACAAGAAAAATTTGCACAGTCCTATGTATTGCATCGTAATGCAACGGACGCAGCAAAAGCAGCAGGGTATTCTGAGAAGTCTGCAAATAATCAAGGGTACAGATTGTTGCAGATAGATGAAGTCGTAGCCAGAATTGAGGAACTGGAAAGCGAGCTTGTTACAGATATTGATGTTGTTGATGAGCTAGAATCTCAGTATACCTTTGCTGCTACTCATGGTCATACAAACAGTGCTATCAAAGCACTTGAATTATTATCTAGAGTACGAGGAGCCAAGTCCGATAGGACAGCACACTTATCTACAGAAACTATTGAGCAAGAGATTATTAATTATATGCAAGCTTTAGGTAAAGATAAGATAGATGAGCTAGTTAAAAAGTGTAGATTTTAAGCTGCAATCTGTTTAAATTTTCTATTGTACTCGTCTTTCATACTACCTTCATAAGCATTATTATTTCCTAGTTTATAATCTTCGCCTAACCATTCTCCTCTAACTGCTCTACCTCTGAGAGTTCTTATATTATTTGCTGTATATGTGTAGTTATCTTTGGTTTCAAGATTGTATACTACCTGGTTCTTTAATTTACCTTGAGCAGGTTCTACTCTTGTTACTTTAATTAGTTCACCATCAGCACCTAAGATAGTATCTCCTACATTTAACCATTGAACAACGGCAGCAGTACCATCTCCTTTAATTATCCATTCAGTTGCAGAAACCATTGAGTCATTTAAGTGCCAAATAACTGATGAGATATCTACAAGTAGAGAGATAATTGGCTTAGCTTCCAAAGGAGTGTTCCATCTCCTAGTAGCTTGATCCTCTGGATAAGACATAATCATATCACCAACTTTTAAATCTTCAATATTCTGATATGTATTATCTGCCATTAATATTTGAGTTCCTGCTACCCAACATGCAGACCCTGCTGAACTTCCAAAACCACCGCTTGATCCTCGTGATCTTGATGAACCTCTACGACTTCTAGCTTGAGAGGCTCGTTCTTTAGCTGTAAAGACTGGGCTATCACTTGTATCATCTGCACCTGTTCGACCACCAATACCTCCAAATCCAGCACCTATATCAGAACTAAATCCTCCTGATGATCCGCTTGCTCTTCTATCTCTTTCATCCTCTGTATCAATAATTGAACCTAGCGGCACGAAAGGTGCATCAAAATCTACTAGTGTATCCAGATCAGGGTCTACAACAGTGTCTCCAAATCCAAAAAATCCTCCAGTAGTAGTACCACTGATTCCTAATCCTACATCTGGATCACTAAATCTATCATCATCATCTGAGAAGAAACCTCTTGCTAAATTAACAAGAGCAATAAGCGGTACTAATGGAGGTGCAACTAGTGCAGCTACGCCTGTTGCTAAATCAAATCCATAATCTGTTGTATCAGATTCTCGACCTGTTATTTTATCAGTTAAAAACCTTCCTATGCCAGGAGCAAAAGCACCTAGAAATCTATTTCCAAGTTGTGCAGCAGCATTTGAAAGTAAACTATTAATACCCTTTGAAATCAATGTATTTTTTATAGATTTATCTTGACCGAAAATTCTAAATGTTCCCTTATCAAGGTTTAAATCAAATGCATCTGGACTAGTTGCTTCAGATATTCTCTCTCCTACATCACTTAAAAAACTTTTATCAGCATATTCTGCATATGGTCCTACAATTGAGTCAGTAGTTGTTGCAGGTGCTTCTACTGTGTCAGCAGTAGGAGTAGAAGGAGGACGAGGAGAAAGTTGCCGTCTTCCACCTGAAGAACGTATTCCAGGAGCTAATTCATCAGGCGCTCTTAGTGATCCTATACCAGTATCTTGTTGTGGTATTTGTCCTGCTTCAATCTCTTGTTGTGGTATTTGTCCTGCTTCAATACGCTGACCAAAAACATTTAGCTCATCAGGTCCAACAGATTGTCCTTCCTGTCTACGAACAGGAATAAAGCTGGCTAAACCAGTATTATCTATTGGAACTGTAAACATTATTTATAACTCCATATCCAAGGGCGTGGGTGAGTATCAGCAGACATATCATCTAGGTGTATAAACCTACGATTATGTACTCCTCTTTGAGCAACACCTATGCCTGTCATACCATGTTTCATACCTAGTCGTATAACTTCATATGCAACATCACCAATAGCTGCTACATCTACAGCCCTACCATATACATGAGGCGAATCTTTTACACCTCCTATGGCGCTGTTATGAGCAGGGTGACGGTATGCAGAGTTAATAATCATAGGACGATCTAACTCTTCTCTAATCTTAATTAGCTTTTCTATAAATGCTTCATCCATATCACACTCATCAGTGCCTTGGCACTTCATTTCATCTATAGAAAAATAAGGATTATCTATCATTTGTTGTCCTCTACAGGGGGATGTTTTCCGTTGTGCATGTGTATAATCTTCTCTAAATTTTTTTCTAAAACGTCTAATCTAGTTTCCATTCTTTCAAGAGAACGGTGAAGTTTCTCCCTATTTTCTGGAGAAAGTATTTGACTAATAACAGCAACTCGATTCTCTGCAACTTCAGTTGATATATTATTTTTTTCTAGGTTATCATATAACTCTGTAATATTCTTTTGCATTGATTTAGAATCTTCCTCTAGCTCAATGCACTTTTGTCTAACAACAATGAAAGATGTTATCACTGAGATAAGCATACCTCCTAGTGTTATTAATAATCTTGCATCTAGTTCCATTATTCTTCTTCTTCTTTTTGTTCTTCTACATTACGAGATAAAGAACGATTATCAAAATCTCTTTCAACTTTATTTAAAACATTACGTACCTCAACAAGATCAATTCGATCTTCATATTCTCTATTTTTATTAGATTCTTGTATTGTAGAAGTTAAATTTTTATTAAAAGATAATCTTGGAGTATTAAATTGATTTCTTAATATATATCTCATGTCTTGTTTACTTAGTTGCCCTCTAGCAACTTTATTCATAGCTAAATCTCTTAACTCACGTTGAGACATAAATCCTTTAAAAGAAGTATGAAGTGTATATATTTGTTGCGCTGCTCCAAATTTTTCTTCAATAGCTTCACGATACATTTTTCCTATAGATTTTAAATTAGGTTTTTGAGCAGAAGCATTAAGTATAGAATTAATTTCTTGTACAACATCGTTATAATCATTTTCAGAATTTCTAGCTAAAGTTCTTGTTGCATAAGTAATTTGTTTTTTAGGATCAAATTCTCTTTCTTTAATTCCCCAAGAAAACGGATTTATTTGCGTCATAATTTCCCAAGCAGAAACATTTTCTCCTTTTCCCGCAGCTAAATCAGCACCAGGAACTCCTAGTCTACGTAAATCTTCTCTTAATGTAGTATCTGTAAGACGTAGTTGTTTTTCTCCTGGGAGTATTCTTTTTAAAGTTCTATCTAATGTTGATAAATATTCATTGGAATCTGCAAAGCCAGCTTCAAAAGCTAACTCTCTAATAGGTTTTAGAAATCCAGGCTCTACTGTTTTATAATAAGCACCTAAAGCCGCCATTCCTTTTTGCAAATCATCAGCACCAGCGTAATCATATAAATCTTTTGCCCCTTGTACAGCTAAGGATGTTCCAAAAAAAGGTTCTAATTGTCTTGAGGCAATGCCTGTTATCGTATCAAATAAAGACTCATCTATGTTCCTCCCTTCTCCCATGTCCAAAATAAAGGGCATAATAAAATCTAATACATATTGATCAGGGTTTGAATAACTATGATTTTGATAATAAATTTTACCTTTATTATCTTTTCTAATTGTTATAGCACCGTTTCTTTCCCATTCAGGTAAAGTATTTCTAACTGATGGCATATATTTTTGTGTATCATTATATAAATTATAAAAGTAAGCACCAGTATAAGCTGAACCTGCAACAACTACTTGAGAAGCTAATCGATTTAACCCTGCATTAACTAATGATTTATTTCCTGTAGCAATTCCTTCTTGTATTTCTTGTCCTGATATCTTAAATAAATTATATTTATTACGTAAGTTCTCAGCAGGAAAAGCAGCAAAGTTTCCCAGAACAGGAAGACCTCTCATTTTTTCAACAAGAGCAGGTATTCTTGAATAAACAGGAACAAGTTGCATAGCTTTCGCAACAGCTTGTTCATCTAATAATTCTTTATCAAATTTAGCTAACGCATTTTGTTCACCTGGAATTATTTTACCACCTAAAAAAGCATTACTAAAATTTTTTCTTTTTTGTTGTTTTATTTCATCAGAAGAATTATTCCATATCGTATCTGCTCGTTTTCTTTCTCGAAAAAAAGTTGCCATTTTAGCAAAATCGTCTGTAAACATATACATGTTTTCCAGACCTTTAATTGTTTTATCTATACCAGGAATTTTTTCAACATAATTTTGCCCGCCTGTTCCTACAGCAACAGCAAATTCTTCAGCAATATTCCCACGACCTTTATCTAATTCAGCAAGTCTAGTAAATATTTGATTTAATTCTACTTGACTTCCCTTTAAACCCATACGAGACATCATGTTCCACATCTCTTGTCTAGCTTCAGGATTTCTTACATTTTTTCCATAAAACTCAACAATATCTTTTAGTCCTCCATAATTACCACTACCAATAACATATGAAGTAGCACCTGTAGCGTTACGAATATGAGCATAAGGGTTATAAATAGTTTTAGCTTTTTTTAATCGACCTTGTGTTGCTGATATAACATTAACTACACTTTGTCCAAATCTTTTAAGACCTGTATCTGCTTCTAAATCAATAAGTCTAGAATCAAAACCTTCTACTAAATTTTTAATTATAGATGCTTGATTTTTATCAATATAAATCTCATTAATATCTTTAGTTAGAATGTTTTTAGACAATGCAAATGGAGATAAAGCATCAGATACTTTACCCTCTGGATCAAATCCTGATACTAATTTAACCATATCTTTAGGAGGTAATCCATCTGCGTCTGTAATTTTTTTAGCAACTCCTCTAGCTAATAAACTTTCAGCTAATGAAGAAGCAAGTCTCATTTGAGTAGAAGAGTCTACAATACCTTTAGCAGTTTCTAAAGCTCGAATAGCAGGTTGATTATTCTTTCCCCAAATAGCCTGTATTGCTTTAGGTATTTCTTTTCTTTTATCTAAAGGACCAAGCTTTTTTCTCCTGTTCAATACAGGATTATATTGTTTTTTAGCAAATTCTTTTACATATTCATCAATATCAATTTCAGGTTTTAATTCACCATCTCTTATTAAATTAGCTTTTGTTGCCCATTTTTTATCTTTAGTTGCAGCATCAGCTAATAGTTCTTCTCGTAATTCTTGCAGTAAATCAGGATTGTTTTCAATAAATTTATTAAAGGGTTCTTTTCTTGAAGATATATATCTATCATAAATATCTCTAGCATATGGCTTATCAGGATTATATTTATATTGCCCTTTAATTTTTGCACTAATAAATTTTCCAGCACCAGCAATATCTTGAAGCTGCCCTACAGTTTCTTGCCATTCTTTAATAGTATTTTGTAATTCAACGCTTCTATTTCCTATTGTAGTTAAAGCTTGCCTATCACCTTGCATTGCTTTATTTATTAAGGCTACATCTCCTTCTTCTTGAAAATTAGCTTTAATTTCTTTATCTATTTTAATAGAAATTTTTTCAGCAACTTCTTCTAAAGGTTTTGTTTCTCCAGTTACACGTTCAAAAACTCTAGTGCTTAGTTCATCACGTTGAGCAGCAGGTATAATATTATTAATTAATGTATTAGTAACTTGTGGAATCTGGCTTATGTTATCAACAAATTTTTCGCCTAACCCAGTTTTACTAAGTTGAGTACCTACACTTTCAGCAACTTCTGAAGATACCTGTTTAAGTATTTCAGAACCTAATGTATTTTTTACTACTTTATACCCTTGACTAGCAGTAGCTCCTATTACAGGAGCAGCTACAGTTCCTATAGCTCCATGCAAGGCTATATTTCCATAGTCTTTTTCTGTTCTTTTGCCAGTAGCTATTTCTACATCTTGATTTAAATTTTCACGATAAGCTTCTCCTGCACCTGCTGTTGATCCTTCTACAGCTAAAACCTTTCCTGTCTGAGCTAACCGTTGTCTACCTTCTTTTGATATTAAAGATTTTATTTTAGCTTCTAATCCTTTTTTAAATCCTAACTTAGCCGCCTCTTTAGTGGCAATTCCAGCGGCACCTGCTCCTCCAAAAGTAAAGAAAGAAGCTAAACCTGAAAGAATATTTAAAGGATCAGTAATACCAGCGTACACATAATCACCAGCAGCTTCCCATTCAGGTGCAGCACCTTCTCCAAAATTAGGCATAGCGTCTACTTTATCAACAGCATGTTGATATACAGTTAATAAATCAGGAGAAAAATCATTTAGAATTGTACGTGATTGATTAACCGTAGCGCCTAAATTAGCATTAAACCATCGACGTTTAGTTAAAAAAGTATCTACAATTTCTTTAGGATTATTTGGAGAAGGATTCTCTCCTAATGCTATTAAACTATGATAAGCAGAAGATACAAAATCAGAATCTTTTTGTAATCCTTCATATGTAATATTTTTTTGAGCCATATATTTTACCTACTACTTTTGGTCTCTTAATTTTTGTGCCTGTGCTTTTAATGCCCTAATATTTTGTTGTAGGGGAACAGGGTCTTCAGGTGGTGAGGCTTGAGACGCTGATTGTACTTTAGTCGCATCTTCTTGACTTAAAATATTTCTTAAATAGTTTATAGTATCTACATCTATACCTGCTCGTCGCGCTGCTTCTTCAGCCAATCTAAACTCACCACTAGCCATTAACGCTTTAAACTCTTGATCATTTAAAATTTTAGCCTGCGCTTCACCTATACTTTGTTCTAATTTTCCAATTTCTACATCTAACTTAGTAAGGTTTAAATTATACTTTCTATCATTTTCTTTATTTTTTCTAGCTCTTTCAAGCCTTGCTATTTTTAATTTATTAAATTCTGAATCTTCAAGTATAGATAACTCTTTTCTTTTTAATTCTTCATTAGTTTTTTGAGTTAATTCTGCTAAATTTGCGGTTCTTTCTCTTATGTTAAATTGTTGTAACCTTTCTTCATCTTTTATATCTTGTTCAGCTTGTCCTTCTATACGATCAATATCTGCTTGCATTGCAGCAATTTTAGCAGCTTCGTCTTTTTCTTCTAAAGTTCTATATTCTTTTTCTAATGTACTTTTTCTTGTATCTATATCTTGTACAATAGCTGGAAGATTTAACCCTCCAAACCGAACATCACGATAATCTCCGCTTGCAGGCATTTTATCTGCTTGCATTAATCCTCTAAAAAATAATTTTAAAGGGTCTGCTCTCTCATCAAGCCTAGCTTTTCGATCCGCTATTATTTTAGCTTGGTTTTCTCTTAATATTTTTCTATCGATAGCAGCACGCTCTTGTGCAGTTTTTCTTGCTTTAAGTAAGCTTAATAGTCTATTTTCAGAAGTATCTTGAGACATTCTAAGGTCAATATCACGAGGATTTGTAGATGTTAGTATAGGTAAATCTTCTTGGTAAACATCAGGTAGGTCTGAATCTACAGGTCCATTTATTTGTCTACGAACTAAAGGTACAAGTCCACCATTACGACGAGATACAACCCCACCATGTTTATTACCAGTTGCTTTTCTTCCACCTAGTTGACCAAAGAGACTACCAACACCTGTTCCTACAGAACCTATACCAGAGGCTAATGTAGCAAAAGGTGAAGGACCAAAGGTAGTTGGATTCTGCGTAACTCTTGAACGTAAAGCAGGAAAACCAAATGCTGCTGATTGCATACGATCAAGAACAGATTCAGGAAATGCTTGCTCTTCAAGAAATTCTTTATATGCTTCATCAAGTGCAGTTTGTGTTTGCGCTTGTTGCGCTGCACCCACACGCTCAAGACCCTGAATCTCTCTAATACGTTGAGAACTTTCAGCAGGAGATAGTCCTATTAATGCTTGAGCCTGTCCACGCTCTCTAGCTTTCTGCTGCTCAAATGCTTTCTGTCCTTGTGTAAATGCAGACTGTAATCCTTTAGCTTGTATATCACCAAGAAGCTGTTGTTGATTACGTAAAGCTTCTGCTTCTAATATAGCACCACGACTTCCTCCAAATGATCCTGCTTGAATAGCAGCAGCTTGTACTTTAGGTAAGACATCTTGTTCAAACTTTTGTTGTGCTTCTCTCTTTTCAATATCAATAACAGCTTGTTGAAAAGGAGACATAAACCTTTGTGCTACATCACCAGTAAATTCTTCTTGTTGTCCTCGTATCAAAGCTTCAGCATCAGCAAAACGAGTGCCAGATAATCCAGTCCCTGTTTGAGTTACAGATCGTTCTCCAGTTTCAGGATCAGTAATAATATCAAACCCTGCCAGTCCAGCTAAACCACGTTGAGCAGCTAATTGTTCAGGAGTAAATTGAGCAATTGTTTGTCCTGTAAATGCTTTGTATCCACCAGGATCAACAGGTTCTCCTGTTACAGGATCAAGAACTAATTCACCAGTTGTTTCATCTCTTAGACCTTCAGACCGTAATGTAGCAAGAGCAGCTTCTTTCTCAAGATAGTCCTTCATGAAAGGAGCTATCTCCTCTGCAAGCTTTTCTTGTGTAATAGTTACTCCACCTGGACGAGCCTGTGGCTGAAAAAATCCTGTGCCTAATAATGATGATGCCATCTTTATATTCCTTTATGCTATACTTTGTAGACCTGACCTCAAAGCTTTTCCACCATTAATTTCATTAGGTTGTTGGGACGTACCATAAGCTTTGCGTCTAATTTGTTTAATTGTTTCATCCATAATTTTCGCACCTTCATCAGCATTGCCATTACCTAAAGCTGACATAGTATATGCATCAACTACGTATTCTTTTGGACTCACTGCTAATGTAGCAACTTGTTCTCCATCAGATACAATAGGCATTTGAACATTATCTTCCATACCATGTCCATCACCACCTACCATACCTGAGAATTGATCAGGATACATTAAAGACATTACAAATTCTTCATTACTTAAAGGACCACCTTCTGCTGCTTCAACAAGTTGAGTACGTCGAGCAAATTCAGTTCGTCCTACTAAGTCTTGTTTTGTAATACGTTTACCTTTATGAATAGTAGAACCTGTTTCCGCAAGTTGTTTAATTTGATTTGGAGTAAGGTCTGCTCGGTTTACTTTTCCGCGAACAGTAATACCTCTTTGTCCACCTATCTCACCAGGCATTTTAGTTATATAGGGATTACCTGAAATTGATTGCAATCCTAAACCTTGTCCTTGTGGTGCTTGAGGAGTTGATGTTGCTTTTAATAAAGAACGACCAAGAGGTTCAATACTTCTTGCTCCTAATCCTTGTAGTGATATTTTCCCTCCAGGGTCTCTAATTCTAGAATAATCTGCAACTCTACCAAAGAAATCTGATGGACTTTTAATATCAGTTTTACTTCGAGCTATACGGTCTTTTTGAGCGGCTAGTATAGCCTCTCGTTTTGCCTTCTCCTCCTCATCTAATTTATCTCCAAAAGCAAGATCACCAAAAAATGCACGTTCGCTTTCTGGAGTTGCCATATAGTCGCTTAATGTTCGTAAAGCAAAGTCTGTACCAAAACTATATGCATCAGGTTCATAACCAGAACCAAAGAGATCACTAAATGCATAATCAAGTGCAAAGTTTGTACCTGCTCCGACAAGACCTTTACCAACTGATGAACTTAAAAAATTTGCTACATCAGGACTAGCAACTCTATCAACAGCTACGCCAAGTCCTGCACCTACTACATCTCCTACAAAAGATTTACCTATATCTTTAGCAACATTTGCTACAAATCCTCCAAAACTAGCTTTTGCTACAGGCATACTAGCAAGACCTCTAGCAATTAAATCGGCACCTTTAGCTAGTTTAGCTTGTTGTTTAAAATAGTTATCAAACGCATTAGGCTTTTTAGTTATTATTGCCTCAACATGAACTTCTGCTAAAGAGTCTCCTACTGAAGCAATACGTTTTTCTTTTTCTTTCTTAGCTACATCATTAAGAGAACCTCCTCTAGACATATACATATTAGGTTTCTCTGACATATACTTAACCATCTCCATACGATTATTCAAAGTGTCACCAGATTGAATCATATCTCTAAAGTTCATGAACTCTTCAAAGTTTCTATTTTCTGGAATCATCACCTTCTCCAAACGATGCGTAATTAGATTGTACATTATTATCTATACTAGAAACATTTTCAATTGGATTAAACTTTTGTTGTATATTATATAATTGTGGCAACATGATTTGTCCTTGATTAAGATTACCAATCAAGGTACTGTTGTTTACAAAATTAAAATATTCTTCGTTAGTCATTAATGAAAATCTTTCCATGTTGTAGAAGCAGCAGTACTAACATAACCTTTAAATTTACCACTGCTTGCAGAGTATGCAACATCTCCCCCTTTAGGACGACCAATATCTGTAACGGTTACAACTGTAAAAATGTTGGTAGCAGGAGCGCCTTCTAATTCTTGATCTCTTAAATCAAGTTGATTAACTAATGCTGCTCCCCATTTTTCTAAAGCTTTATAGACCTTTCTTGTTTCTTCTTGAGTAACATTGATTAGATAAGGAAGATCAGGATAACGTGCCATTACCTTCCTCCATCAGGTTGAAACGCTACACGAATAGCACCCCATCTCCATTTAGCTTCAGTTGAATTAGTAGAAACTTTAATACTGGCTTGCCTTCCTCTGGCTCTAAAATCTATTTTCTTTGTGGACTTTGTAATAGTAAACGGTCCTTTAGTAACTGTCTCTGTACTCTCAGGATAGTCTTTAGTAGTAATAGAAAATTTAATATTACCGTCTGTTAAATCAAAGTCAGGTATCATTCTATTTAAAAACATTAATTGATTACCATCTTCAATATCAAAGTCAGCAGATTCAATAAAAGATGATAAAGGTTCTCCCGCTCCTGTTTGAGTATCAAACCCTACAGGTTCATTATCATATAAATTACTACCTAATATAGATGTTCCTGTAGTAATAGTATTTCCAAAAACATATTGATCTGCAAAGGTAGTAAATAATGTAGTGCCAATTGTCCAATAATTTTCAACTGGTGAATATATTACATACTTATCACAGTCATTATTAGATGTACTATTAGATGGATATAACCAAATAATTTCATTAAACTCTGAACTAATTCCTGCATATATTTTATCAGACTGTGATAAGTTTAATTCATCAAAAACATGTTTTCTAACAGAACATGGGAGGACTCTTACTTGTCCATCATTAATATAAAAGTTATCATGTCCCATCCAAATAGATGCACCATTATAATCAATAGCAGCATGTGGTGCAATTAATCCACAGTTTGATCCAAGTTGTTGAAACTTAAATACAAATGGAGGACCAACAAAACTCATAGCCCATAATGCATTGTCTGTCCAAATATTAACAGCATTACGAGAACGAACACCACCAACAATTCTAGTACCATCAGTTAATAAATTATCTCCAGCATTAGAACTAACAGAGGGAGTCCAGTTATCTCTACGGTTTGTATCACACCATCTAACTAACATAGGATTATATGCACCACTTAACTCATTAGCTCCTAATGCAATAATATGTCTATCGTTTGGAGATACTAAAATAGAATCAATAGTAGCAGGAGAATTAGTAACAGTAGTTAATCTCATGGGTGATGTAGATGCATCTGTATCAAAGAAGAATATTGGACCTTTACGCCTATTTGCTACAACATCTTCACCATAGTTATCAAGACTCCATTGTGTAATCTGCGTCACTAAACCTGTTGATCCTGCTGATGCTGGTTGGTTCCAAGCCCTTGTTTGAGAAGCACATACAGTTGCTTGATATTTAGCAGCACTATAACCAAGACCTTCAACGGCAGTTGATGTACCCGTTGAAATTAAATAATTTAAAGTAGCACTTCCTGATTGCGTGCTTGTAGCATCTGCTGCATCTGTTACACTAATTCTATATACGTTAGCATTTACAACAGATTTAACCTCATATGTATTATTTCCTAAATTAATATTACCACCAAGATTAGTTCCTGCTGATGTAAAGTTTACAAAATTACCAACAGCAGTGCTACTATCTGTGTCAGATACGCATACTATATTTGATCCAGCAGATGTACCAAAACAATTTGTAAGTGTAACAGTAGATACTATTGGCGTAACATCAAATAATGCATCACCATGAAATTCAAAAAGTTTTTTATCTGTGCCAAACATAGCTCTTTTAGTTTGGCTGTTATCAATCCAAGTCAATAAATCTCTAGCATTACCTTCAAAGGTATCATTTATCTTAGTTTCATATCCTCTAAGACACTCAGGTTTACCATCTCGAAAACGAACTCGATCTGCATTAAACCATTTTCCTTCTTCAGCATATTCAGTAGACTCTTTAAATATGCCTGGTGGAAACTCAAGTTTGACTAGCTTCCCTGTCATTGTCTATCTCTTAAAATCATAAAGCATAACTGCATCAATAGTAGTAGCACTTCTTGCACTATATACTAGCATATCCATAGCATTTGCTGTAGTTGTTAATACAGGAACAGAACCACTAACAAATTTATATACTGTATTATATCCTAAAGTTCTATTACCTGTGCCATCTTGAGCAATATATATAAGACCTGTTTGTCCTGCTGTAGCATTAGATGGTGCAGCAAGAGTTCTATTATCTTCAAGAGTTACCATAAAATTATTGCCTGTTAAAAAGTCAACAGCAATAGATGCAGCATCAGTTAATGTTGTAATAGGATTAACTGCTCTAGCAGAAGTGCTAATAACAAATTGACCATCTCTTACAGTTTTAGTTCCTAAAAGAGTTGTATTAACTGTTACAGAAGTTCGTAGATAACGAATATCTGCTAAAGATGTATCAGGAACATTTGCCGCACAGACTCCTATATCTGCACTAGCTGCTGTACCTAAATTTAAACCTTTTGTAGTTACAGAACGAACTGAAGTATTATCACAATAAACCCACCCTACACTATCAAAAGGAATATCATATCCATCACCAGCAGCAGTTTTAATTTTAATAATATTACTAGTTGATGTATTAGCAGATACATCATTATTAATTAAATAGTGTTTTGTATTAGCAGGAACAACCAAAGAAATAGTATTATGCGCTCCTCCTACCGTACCTTTAATATGCAAAATAGCTGAACGAGCTTCATCTGCTGCTCCATTATTAGATGTTAATGTAACAGATGTAGTTGCGCCTACACTAATAGTAGCAATACCTGCAATAGCATGATCAGTTAAACTAATTACACCTTCGTTTAATATCTGACCCCAACTATTAGGATTGTCTCCATCTCCTTGTTTATTAAGGCGTATATTTGTTGTAAATGTACTTGCCATTATTAAATTCCTTTACTTATTTCTGGCGACCCTCTTGCTACAATATAACCTATAAAGCCATTATTTACTGGTGGTACTATTTTTAATATAGTAGTATTACTTTTTTCGTAATCTTTGTAACTTCCAATAACCTCATCAACTATAAAAAGTACAGGAGGTCTAAGAGCAACACACTCTCTACCAATTCTTTTTTTTGTAACTTCGCCTATAAACTGATCTCTGCTTTTAGAATCAGCAAGTGCAATTTCCATTATAGACTTTTCTTCTCTACAGATAAAAAATGCTGCTACTTTGTTACCTTTTTTCCACACCTCTTCTGCCATAACACAACTGGGCAATATTGCAAAACAAGCAGCAAGAGTTAAACCAACTAATAGTTTCATTATTATATTACTTCCCCTCTAGGATTAACAGGCCACTCATTAAGTTCAGATGCTAATTTACCAGCATCTCTCATTTCTTCTGTATATACTGTCATAGCTTCAAGACCTGCAACATCTGACTTATCATCAATAGCAGTCTCTAATGCAACAGCTTTTGCTCTAAGGTCTGTACGCCACTTTGCAAGGTCTGCTGGTTTGGCAGTGCCATTGTCTTGTTCTCTAATAATAATCCAATCAGTTTGTGCTAGGTAACTGCTTAATACATCAGAAACATGCTTCTTCATTGTATCTTTAATATCATCAATATTTCTAGCAGTGTTTGTCCTAGTAACAACAACTTTATCTGCCTTTACAGCAGGAGCAGACTCAGAAGAAGTATAAAACATATTCTCTACTCTATTGCCTTCATATACATAAGGTACAATGCCTAGTGCTTTACGTTCTTCGTCTGTCCAAGCACGGGTAAAGATAGACTTAGAATATTGGACATTATTAATTGTCATGGCTTTTGGTTGGTTAATAATCTCTACCAACTGACTACCCATAATTCTTGCCCACATAGTTTAATTTCCTTTCTTGAGTTATCTACCATATATAGGGGGTAGTGTACCATTACCACCTATATCTGCCATAGCTATGTACATATAAGAACTAGAACCTGATGTAGAATCATTCAAAGCACCATCGGCACATCTTAGCTTGAAACCATTAGATAATATATCAAGATCATAATCACTTCCGCTTGTAACGCCTCTTGCGCTTTCCACAGCATTTGAACTTGGATACAGAAATTCTCCAACGACATTAGCAGGAAATCTTGTTGTATCAGCAACAACAAAATCTCTTGCGTTCCTATTGCTTTTAATCATAACGAATTTTGGCTGGAATCCTACTGAAACATAAGTCCCGTCAGCATTACCATTTCCATGGTACAGCCCCACTTGGCATACACCTGGAATAGAGCGAAAGGCATAGAATACAAAACTTTCAGTATTTGCATTTGCTTCATTATGATCGCCAATCTTAAACACATTAGCGGTTGGAGATGTTTCATCCGACCCTCCAAACTTTGCATTATTAGCGGCAAAGTTACTTGCTCTTGCAAAGTCCATTACAAATTCTGAAGGATCACCCGTGCCACCATCTACATATCCATCTTTATGCCAAAGCAGTCCATATGTAAGACGGCTAAGATTACGAACTATGATCATTTCGGGAATAGCTCCAAGTCCATGTCCAACTGTAGAATTGTCAGTACCATTTCCAGTGTAACTTCCTACACTGAAATGACCTGCATCAGCTACAATAGTTGTAGATGGAATAGTTCCAGCAGGGCTTGTTGTGCTGCCTGTTGTTGCACTATTCCCTGCAAGCCATTGCCAAAGAACATAGCTTTCATTGGCTGTATTTACTGTTACATCGTTACCAATCTGCACACCTCTTTGCAGAAACCTCTGCACAGTATTCATATTTGTCTGTTGAACAGCAGGTGATGTTTCGTCAGCGGTAATTGTTTTACCTACTCCTCTAATACGGTCTACAAGAATATGTGAGTCAGTAGCATCTCTGTTTTTAATCCATGACCATACTGTAAGTTTAGATGCAGTGTCGTCTAGGTTATCCTGATTAAGTTCAGAAAAACCTGTTGGTGCTGCACCTTCCCAACCAGACGATATAAATTTCATTGTTGCATCTGTACTGTTTGAGCCAAACATCATAGCAAAGTATAATCTTTCAGTCATAGACGGTGTAAAGGGAACTGCACCTACACCTGTAGCTGGATTACCACCACTTGCTCCACTTGCACTCATCCATGTAACAGAACTACTTGCTGCTTTACCAAAGTAAATTTTTTTGTTTGGTACATCCCAAGCAACAGCCATTCGATCACCGTTTGAAAATGTTGCACCCCAGTCAGAACCACCTGTTCCCCCATTGTTATATCTAACAGAGGGATGATCACTCAAGATAACAAACGTAGATGTTTCGTTCCATGGTGCACTACCTGTATAGGCAAAAGCAGCAGGTGTGATAAGGCCAGGATAAAATCCAGTTGTATTTGTTAGTTCTATTTCAAAATACCACTTTCCACTTGTTGGTTGCATGGTGATAACCCTTCCACCACCATCACCGCCCGTTGCAAATCTCAAGCCACCTTTAGTTATAGCAGGGGTTGCTGATCCAAATTTTAAACCAGTATCTACAATAGGATAATTTTTAGAAGGCGTATCTGTAAACTGATTTGTAGCATCTAGTACACCACTTTCTGTAAAATCTCTATTATTACCAGAACTATCTTCTCCATAATCACTTGTGTTTGAGAAGTTTAAATAAAAGCCACAGTTACCAAAACCACCAGCAGAACTGATTGCTGATGTAACTGTTGAAGTAGATTTTGCAACCCAACGGTTTGTGCTTGTATCTAATTGCCCAAATGTTGAAGGGGTAAGCTGTAAACCATCTACCATATAATATTCAGCATAATACATATCAGAAAAATTCGATGCATCGCCACCACTGGTGGATGGATGTTTTCCAATAATTTGTTCTGTTGATGCTTTGTTAATATAAGCTTCACTAGTCATATTATTTGCTGGATATGAGGTATTAGCTAAATCTGTTATTTGAACACCATTTACATATATTTTAACTCTATCTGCTTCTGTGCTTCCATTAGTATAATCTATTCCAAATACAACATGCACCCATTGAGAAGGATCAGCGACAAATGCACCGTTTGTTGAAACATGGGCAGTTGTACTTGAACTATCTCTTGTTAAATATTGAAGTTGACCTGTTGAAGTAGTGTATATTCTTTCACTCTCACTCCCATTTACTCCAACCATAATAAAGTTTTCTCCTACTTTCCATGGCTTTAACCAAACAGAAATTGTTTTCTTTTGTACATTCGTAGGAGTTGTAGAAACAGAGGATGCAATTGTAAGTTTATCTGAATCTGCTAAATTAAATGCAACTGATTGAGAAATTGTTCCTATATCAGTAAACGGTACAAAGTCACCTACTCTTTGACCAGTTCCATTTCCTTCGTAGATAGTAGCATCAAAGTAGTCTATTCCTTGATATGTTGGTGCTGTTAGGTTTGCAGAAACAGGTGCTAAAAATCCAGACGGGACTGCATATTTAAATAAACCATGTCCGTTTGCATCAGCATTTGTTACAGCCGTTTCATTACCAGAATATGTTGGATTATCTCCAAAGTTTATAACTCCAATATCACTTGTGCGATTCAAACTCATAGTAAAAATATAATCTTGAACAGTTAGTTGATGGTCATGATTATTAATATTTAATGTTGTACTAGCTGTTGCAGAGCCGTTTCTCCATGTTCCATTCGTCCCTATCCAAACCTTACCTGTAGAGGGTTCAAACGCCATCTGTTGAAATCCACCAACACCAGCAATATCTGCATCAGTAAAAGCTGAATTTCCGTCTCCAATATACAGTCCGTTTCGATAGAAAAAAGCTGCTTCACCTCCAGCACCATAAAAACCATTTGAAACACCCGCATTATATTCAGGAATTGCTAATCCAAATCCAAGCCTACCACCACTTGAGCCACCAACAGAACCAGCCTCAATATAAAACTCCCAATATATTTTTGGATCAGATGGTTGTATTAATACATTACCAATAAGTCCTTCTGGGTCTGTGCCTGACGTTTTAGTTATACGATTACTACCTCTTGACATTGAGTATCCAGAAGAAATAAAGTCACCACCACTAGGTATTCCAATGTTTGTAATTTTTGGATATGCTTTACTAGGTGTATGTATTGACTGATTAACTGATGTAATTGTTGGAGAACCTCCACCAGTAGGAGTAAAATTATTACCTTTAGTACTAGCATCATTTACAATATTATTTGCATCTGAATAATCTAAACAGAAAGAGTTATTGCCAGCAGCACTTGCTAGTGCAATAATATCTGTATTAGATTTTGGAACAATTTGAGAACCATTCGTACCAAATGTAAATGTATCTAGAAAATCTGTAATAGCTAAATCACTATTAGCAATAGATTTATTATCTAAGAATACTGTCTGAGCTAAATAACCTTGCGTATGATAGTTTGGCGTAGTAGCTACATCTTGTCCTATCTTCGCTGTTTGTCCAGAAACATTTACTTGAAGATCATTGTTTTGCGCTGGTCTATTTCCAGAATTAACTCCCGTTCTTACACCGTTTACATAAAGACTAATTCTATTCTCTGCATTTGCATTTGCAGAATCATAGTCAACGAGTACATGAATCCAAGCTGTTAAATCTCTGTATTGTTCAGTGGTGTTTATTGCTCCTTCATTACCTGAGTTGTCTCTGTGAAATATATTAAATGTACTACCAGTACTATTATATCTTAAATAAAATCCATGTGAACCACTACCAGTACCAAAAAGATTACTCCTAGTTGCTGTAGCATCAGCAAGTCTTAATGGTTGAAACCAAGTTGCCCAAATCCAACGGTCTTGGTTCGATTGACTACCCCATGTACGAGTCATTGCGTCTCCACTCGTACCAGCACCTTCCAACCAAATAGAGTTACCAATCAAAGTTGTGTCAAATGCTGCTGCACCACTAGTAGCTGCTGCTGCTGCACCAAAAAGTAGATTATTAGAAAAAACCATGTTTAACTATTTCCATATTCATTTGTTAAAATTGCATGTAAATTTTCTGCTGTATTATCACTTGATACTGATACAACAATATAATCTAATCTAGAAACTGCTCCACTACTAACAGCTAAAGTAGGTACACTAGCACCAATAAATTTCCAACAAGTATTATAAGCTAGTGTACCACTACCACCAGATTGAATAAAAAATATACTTCCTGTTTGTCCTTTAGTAGCATTAGTTGGTCTAGCTAATGTATGTGCTGCTGTAACAGTAGTAAGAAAATTTTGAGCATTAGAAAAGTTTAATGATACAGAAGTAATACCATTAATAGCTGTTGCTGATATAGCTGCTGCTGCCGACTTAGCTAAGAATAGTTGTCCTGCTAAACTTACATTGCCTGTAATTTGTGCTGCACCGCCAATTGTAGCCGTACCACCTACATGTAAATTACCTGATACTGAAGCATCATTATCAAATGTTGCAGCACCTGTAGCTAAGAATGTGCCTCCTATAGAAGTATTGCCAGCTACATCTAATGTGCCTCCAACAGTTGTATTACCACTTACACGTACTGTTCCTAAGAATCCTGTTGCACCGCTTACAGTTGCAGTACTTAAAAGATTTACAGCACCTCCTATAGATACCGCACCTCCTATTGAAGCTGCTCCAACTATTGTTGCTGTCCCACCAATAACAATATTACCTGATACAGATACATCGTCATCAAAGGTAGCAGCACCTGTAGACATAAACGTACCACCAATTGATGTATTACCTGCAACATCTAATGTGCCACCAACCGTAGTATTACCACTAACTCGCACAGTACCAAGAAAACCTGCTGCTCCTGATACGGTAGCAGTGCTTAAAAGATTAACTGCACCCCCGATAGATACTGCTCCTCCTATAGATGCTGCACCTACTATTGTTGCAGTACCTCCTACAAGAAGATTATTAACTGAAATATTTCCTGCAACTGAAGCAGCAATACCTGTTAGATTAGAACCATCTCCAAAAAAAGCACTAGCGCAAACTTTAGCATTAGTTGCTTGAACATTAGAGCCAGCAATTGTAACCGTTCCTCCAATATTAACATTACCACTTACTGAAACATCGTCTTTAAAATGTCCTGCTCCTGCCACAGTAACAGTTGATCCTAAGACTGTAGCTCCTTCAAGTGATGTAGCTCCACTAACTCTAACAGACCCTAAGAATCCTGCTGCTCCTGATACAGTTGCGGTGCTTAATAAATTAACTGCGCCACCTATAGATACTGCTCCACCTATAGATGCTGCTCCTGCAACTGTAGCAGTGCCTCCTATATTTACATCACCAGATACAGATACATCATTATCAAAAGTTGCTGCTCCAGTTGTAATAAGAGTACCACCAACAGATGTATTACCAGCAACGTCTAAAGTACCTCCAACTGTGGTATTACCACTAACTCGAACAGTTCCTAAAAATCCTGCTGCTCCACTAACTGTAGCAGTGCTTAGTAAATTAACTGCTCCTCCTACTGAGAGAGTTCCACCAATTGTAGCAGTATTTGCAACTATAAGAGAACTTACAGAAGTGTCTCCTGATGGAGTAATGCTAGTAAGATGACGCCCACTACCAAAGTAAGAGCTTGCACATACATCTCCATTAACTTTTAAAGAACCACCTATAGATGCACTTGAAGATACAGCAAATGCTCCTCCAACTCTTATAGCACTAGAGGCTACAAATAAAGCAGTGTTCGTTCCATCTCCACCTTCAACTTGAGTTAAAGATGTAGATACAGCACCATTGCCACTTACAGCTAGTTTAAGTAAACCTTTGTAAGTATCTGCTATTCTTTTACCTGTTAAATCAAAATCACTCATGCGCTGTTCCAAACTGGTGAAATAACTTGATCACTCATATTATTAGGAGTTCCCTCCCAAAGCAAGTTAGCAGTATTCCACGTTAAGTTACGACCTCCTGAATCAGGTCTAGGATCATCTATTTTAGTATCATCCCTTACATCAGGAGTTTTATTTTGAGGATGATTTTTTAAATCAAACGCGCCTTCATAATCTTCTGGACAAACAAGCAAACCAAAACTGTTTCGTTTCATGACACGATGTGGATATCTAAAACCACATACATCACATATAGCTAGTGCTTTACGATTTGTTGCCATTAAACAGTCCTAATTTTAGGTTTAAAGAAAATACTTGCACGTTCTTTATCTTCTTCCATTGCACGTAAAAGAAGTTCTTCATAGTTTGCTTTTAACATTGCCATGCGTTCATTAGGAACATTAGGACGTTTTAATGACATGTAATATGCAAGACCTCCAGTTAGACATGGAAGAAATCTTTTAGGCATATCTGCATTTTGTAGTGCAGATTTGTTTACATCTTCTAATTGACTAATACGTTCTATCTTTAATACATCTGTACTATTATCAGGAATAGGCCAAATACTAAGAGTGGGATTATCACGATCTCTTTTAATTGTATATTGTGTAGCTCTACCTGTTTGTGTTTTATTAGGTATAATTAAATACTCTTCAAAAGAAATACGAGTTAATTGTAGATCAGTATTGTCTCTATTAACTACAACTTCAAGAGCATCAACTGTAGAGTTACTCAATGCATACGATGTTACACTAGCTGCAACAGTAACTGCTGTTACTTCTGTGGACCATAGCAGTACACCTCTGTTTTGCCAATCAGTTAACATTAAGTTTATAGAACGACGAGCAGATGCAGGTTCATGACCAAGAGTATTCTCACCCCCAATCATTTCCGTTGCTTCTTGAATAACCTCATCTATGTCAAGGTTAAAATTAAATGTACCGCTAGTAGCCATTATGTTCTATACTTCTTTCTAAGTTGTTGTTTAGCAGCTTTAGCTAATCTAGATTGTTCTGGTTTCTTAGCAAACTTAGCACGTTGTTCTAGAACTGTAAGTATTTGTATTTTTCTAGCATAGGGTTTATTTATTCTTTTTACTTTTGCTATTGTTTCTTTAGCATCTTTAACAGTAGCATACTTAATACTAACAGTATCTTTTGGATTTTCGTCTGTATATAATCTACGACCAGAACCTTTAGGTTTTTTACCAGTTCCTACTTTAGGGTCTTTACGTTTAGTCATAACAAGAAGCTACCAAAGCTTGTCCACCACGTTTAGCAAATGTTTTTACCATTGTAGGTTTACCTCCTACACCTTGAGCTTTTGCTCGTTTACGTTTAACCGCTGAAGCTTTTTGACCTGCTGTCATACGGTTTGCTTTTGCAAGAGGTACACACTTAGGATATTTTCTTTTACTTCCTTTGGCAGATTTACGACCACAGGGTTGAAACTTACCATCTTTTTTGGGCGCACCAATGTCCACCCATTTCTCACCAACCCACTTTCTTAAACCACCAGTAGTTCCTTTTTTAGCTTTAACTTTCTTTTTCTTTTCGCCCCCTGGTTTTATTTTACCAGAACATACGGCAGATGCATACATGTTAGCATAAGCTGATGGATATACATCAAACTTACGCTTTGCAGCAGCTTTACCTTTGGGACAAAGTTTAGCCATTACCTAGCCCTACCACCAGACTTACGACGAACCGTACCACCACGACGACGTTTTACAGCACCACCTTTAGCAGCATACTTAGTTTTTTTACTCATCATTCCACCTTTAGCCATATACTTAGTTTTTTTACGCATCATCATCCTCCTGATATAAATTATTAAAAGTTATGTGTGGATCAGTATAACTATCATGTATCTCTGATGAATGTATATACTGACTTGGTGCAAAGTCTGGAGCGCCTTCTCCTGTTACCCATAAAGCAGGATTTGTAACTCTGACTCTGTTGTTAGGTAATGCTACAATATTACCTGTCCATTTATCTGCATCAATTAATTGTAATACGTGACTTTGTTTATGTTGTGCTGGATCATCGCTTATGTAACTATCAGTATAATCTATGGTAAACATATAGCGAGCTTTAAAAAATTCTCCATGAATTTTACATAACCAAGGACTTGAGCTAACTCTGTCCATTACAATTATAGCATGATTTCTTGATGAGCAATCCCAAGGTTGAGCTAGATGAGTATCCATTCTATCTGGCATTTCTTCTAAAACTTCATCTGCTATTAAAGCTGTTATGGGCATCCTTGCCCACATTGCTCCACCATGTATATTTTCTTCTTCATCAATACCTGTAAATACAACTTGAAAACTAAGACATCGATCTGGAATTGTATTTACTGCTATGGCTAAACCGTGTAAATATTCTCCTTGATATTCTTGATGATTATGTGTAAACTCTTTACGTATCCAACATTTAAAGTGTGGTATATTACTAATTAAATATGAAATGATGCACCTCCTTTGTTAGCACCTCCAACGTCTCCTTGCTTGACGTAATCTTGAATTAGGATTTTTAGCTGCCTTTGGAAACTTTTTCATTTGTCCTGCTGATCTAGCGCAAAAACTTTTACGCCTTTTTGCACGGCTACCTGTAGGACTTTTTTCAGTAACAGCAGTCTTTAGTTTACTTCCAGGATTATCTCTACGATACTTAGCTACACCTTTAGCAGTCATACCCGCTCCACTTTTAGTAGGACGTTTATGACCGCCACGTATGGTATGACCCTTCATACCTTTACCAGCGCGTCTGCGTTTACGTTTAGGAGGCATTAAACCTGACCGCCTTTTTTGTAACCATACATTACACCTTGATTAACCATTTCTTTAGGAATCTTTATTTCCATATCAAAAGTTCCACCACCACGTTTTTTAATTGGAGGTGCCTTTGGACCTTCAATAAAGTTTTCAGGTTTAATATTAGGCTTGTTTTTCTTTTGTCTTGCTGTAGTTTTAGCTTTTAAATTTGATTGTAAAAAACTTTCAAATGATGGGTCTTTAGATTTTTTATTATGCTTAGACATATAACTTCTCCTTAATCGTACATAGAGGCTACAAGATCGTTACCTAATCCTACCATGCCTCCACCTTTACGATTTACAACTTTGCCTCCAGACTTTGCATAACCCATACGATTCCTAACATTTGTAGGCAGTTTAGCCAGACCTGGATTTTGTTGTGTATCTACAGCTTTAAGACTACCGCTTCCTTTACGTGCTACAAGAGGACCACCTTTTTTACGTAATCTAGCACTAGGAATCCTTGTAGAACCTGCTCCTTGTACATTCATTCTTTCTAATTCTTGTTTTCTTTTAGTTTCTTTACGCCTTTGTCTATTACGAGCTTCTTGTCTTTTCCTTACAGTGGTCTGTTTAAAAGGTTTTTCTCCTGGTCGGAGTTTTCCAGGTGTAGATGCTGTTGATCTTTGTTGAGCTATTACTGCTCTTATATCCTTTGGAGTTTCAGCATTTCTAAGAGCTATATTCATATCTCTTTTAGATAGATTACTCCGAGCAACTTCTTTCATTATATCTTCTTGTTGCTTATTAGATAAATTTTTAATTCTATTAATTAATTTATTTACAAAAGGTTTTCCATATGTTGTAGCTGCTTTAGTAGCAGCTTTTGCTCCTGGACCACCTAAACCACCAAGAACAAGCCCAGCCATTTTTACTTTTTCTTCAGTTGTAGGAACAGGAGCTTGACCTTGTTTTCCTCTTGGGCCTTTACCTACATATTTATATGGATCAGCTTTGCCAGTTCCTCGACTTGGCACAATGCTAAATTTTGTATTTAATGGAGCAGATGATCCTGTTGGTTTAGATTTAGGTTTAGGCGCACTAAGATCAGCACCTTTAGATTCTTTTAAAATAGCAGGTGTTTTACGTTTAGGAGTAGGTGCTTTAGCTTTAGGAGCAGGAGCAGGTACTTTAGCTTTAGGAGCAGGTTTAGGTTTAGGTCTAGGTGCAACTTTAGCAGCAGTTCGCCTTGTTTTACCTTGTTGTTTATTTAAATAATCACGCAAAGATAATCCTGACTTTTTAAGTTCTTCTTTAGTTACAGCAGCAAGTTCTTTATTACCTTTACCATAAAAAGTTGGACTTTTTGCAGCTTTAGCTTGAGCTATTGTTGATGGTTTTTTTCTAGCTGCCATAACTAGTCCTCCTCTTTCATGAGGTCTTTGTCAGAAGAGGCAACCACATTTGGTCCTTTCCTAGCTGCACCAAATCCTTGACCTGTAGGGCGACCTACAATCTCATTCAAATCTGGATTAAGGTTTGGAATCTTACGTGCTAAAGAACCTGATACAAAGTCTTTCATTTTTTTCTCCTTTTATAAACTCTCTTCTTTTTTTTCTTTTTATTTTTAGATTTTAAAATTTGATTAGAAATATTACTTCTACCGATAGCCATTATGTTGATCCCATAATCACCGTATCAGGACTGCCAGCAGGACTTGCTGCTTGTGCCATATCATCTTGACGAGTACGACGAGCTTGGTTTCTAAGTTGGTTAATAGCATTTTGATATTGACCTTCCCATATTTGAAGATCACTCCAACTTTTCATATACATGGTAGCTTCAATCATACAACCATAGAACAAAGCGTTATAACAAAACTCACTAAAGTAATTAGTAGTTGTTACACTTGTTCCAGTTGCAGAAGCTAGACCTATAGGTTTGCGTACAAACTGTACCTCAATATCAACTGCTGATGCAGGAGTAGGTACAATATAAATCTCTGTATTTGTCTTACGTGAATAATATCGAGGATCACCTACAGACGCACTTGCATGAGGCCAATAATCAATAGCATACTCATATGTTCTTTGCAACAAACTTGTTCTTGTAGATGATGCACTAGATATAACATTTACATTTCTAACAATTTTTGTATCTACAGGTAAGGATATAATTGGATTTCCAATTGAGCAAGATACTGTAGTAAAAAAATCTAGACCAAAATCGTCTAGATCATTTGAAAGTCTATTCTCTGTTTTTTCTACAAAAAAAGGTATTTGATCTGAAAACTCAGTTGAGTCGTTCTCAGTTGTATTTATCAAATCATTTTTTAAAAATGCAAAGTCAGGCATTGTATTAGCCTACAATTAATGTTAAAGCAGCGCCATCAGCAGGAACTGAAACACTTACACTTCCTACCATTGGAACGCCCATATCTCCAATATAAATATCTGCACTTTCATTAGCTGCTACGAAAAATTTTAAGACACCTGATGTTGCTCCTTTAATATCAAAAGAACCTGCAACAGTGCTATGAGCATGGACCGCAATGATACGAGTTTTTTCTGCTGTAGAAATAACTCCCGCACCTGCTTGAAAAAGAGCATTATAGTTATTTGCCATTTTATTCTCCTAAGATAAAGTCAGGGAGAAAATTAATCCTCCCTGACTTTTAGCATTACGATCCTTGCGAACCGAACCATCCACGCCAATCAGACACACCAAACGCATAACGCTCGCGAGCCTTGAAGCGAAGATTACCAGTATCGAAATCAGGCTCCATCTTCGTTTGAAGAGGAGTACGGACAAACATCTTCGTACCATTCGGCACATCCGTTTTAATCCACCAAGAAGTCGTATCGGTAAACCGCCGATTAACATAGTAGCCATCAGGCAACATACCCATGTGGCGCGTTGCATTGATAGCGTTGGTATTCGGATTAGCAGCAGCAGCACTAACTTGAGTCGTGCCTGGGCTGTTAAGAACCCGATCCGCAATCGCCCACGAATCAACAGGAACATGAAGCGAAACCGAACTGGCACCAATCAAGATACCACGGTCATCTTCAATCTTCTGAACATTCGTTAGAGCCGTTTCCAGAGTTGCCTCTGAAAGATCAGATGCAGCAATCAAGTTAGACTGATTACCCGCACTGATCGTTGGGTGAGCATCGGAAAAGAATGCCGCACCATCACCAATGGTATCCGTAAATCCATTGTTGAAGAGATTGGCAGCTTTAACTTGCTTTGTGTTAGCCATTGCACGGGCAAGACCCTTGGCACGTAGCTTTGCAAACGTGTCATAAAGATTGTCTTCCATAGCTTCTTCCGTAACGGCAAAAGCCAGTGCAACAGTTTCCATCGTATAACGAGCAGTATAACTTTCCTGCGCGTCATCATAAGCAACAGAAGCACCCTCACCTTTGGTGGGAGCAGTTCCAAAGCCCGTAAAGAGAACTTCTTCCTCAAATGCACGATCAGAGTTTTCCGTTTCATAAAGAGGCTCATGCTCATTATTAACGTCACCATACTCCAGACCGAAAACAGCATTAAGGCCAGGAAGGAGTTCTTTAGCAATACTTGAACGATTAATAGCCATGATACACCTTCCTTATTAAGCCGTGGATGCGGTAGCAGTAACGTACCGATCTCGGTGAGTGTTAAGCCAAACTTCCACAATTGGGAAAGCATCGCTATCCTTTTCTTCAGGAAGCTCTGCACGCTTGACAACTCGCGCAGCTTGTTCAGTTTCTGCGCCAGACGCTGCCAAGAGATAATAACTGGACTGACCAGTCGTAGTATCTCCTGAACTTGCTGTCGAGCTAACAGTAACATTGTAGTTTTTTACAACATTAATCTCTCCAACAGAAAGCGAGAGAGAAGCTTGAATGTAATAAATCTGATCAGGATCAGTGATAACATGGAATTTCAAATCTGTTACGCACGTTCCTCCTGCCCAATGCCGACGAAACTTTTGTTCGCCATCTTCTACATACTGACAACCAGCAAACACGCCAGACGGCTTGAGAGTGGTAGCAATAAATGGTTGAATCGTAGCAAGGTTTGCTCCTGGCATCACAACAAGATCACCAGTAAAAACATTATTACTACAAAGACCACCAGAAGTAATCGGCAGAACTTCTACACCTTCAGAGTTATAGTTACTACCTTTTTTTCGGACAGGAATGAACCCACGAAATGCTTTAGTTGTACTCATTTCTAGTTCCTCCTAGTTATAGAGAGGCTTAGTCCTGAAAATTTGGAGTGCGTCCTCTCATAGTGGTTGATCTACTACTATTAGAGACAGGCATATTACGTAAACGAGCATCTGAATTATTGTAAAGCTGTGCATTAACAGCATCCATCATATCATTTGCTTTCTTTTCGTAGAAAGCCCGTCTTGCTTTTACTTGGTTAATTGGTTTTTTAGCCAAGGCTACATCTCCGCGACAGACTGTACCCAAGTATCTGCCCTCATCCCTCACGTAGGATGTTGATGCCATTTCAGGAACTTCACCAGGTTCTACAAAAGTCCATCCTTCTTGCTCACGCTTTCCAACATTCATAATGTCTTCTTGCCCTCGCAAAGAAATCCTGATCCATCGAAGGTCTAGTCCTTCATTTTGAAACCTTTCTTGTACTGTATTTGGTATAGACAAGGCATCAGGTTCTTCAAAGATGTACTCTTCTTCCCTAGTGTTTGTTTCTCTTAGAGTATCAATACGTGATTTTTCGCGTGTCATTTCATGTCCTCCGCACTAACTAATTTGCGTATATTCGCCATCTGCTTCAGCAACTTTAAGCTTCTGAGCAGCATATGTTTCAAGGGGTATATTCCATTTATTAGCAAGCCTAACATCTTCTTTTGTTAGTTTAATCTTGCTCTTAGAGGAATTAGGAGTAGAGCGCGAACTACTTCCTACCACTTGAGCAGGAACTGACGTATCTTCCTGCACACGATTTTGATTTTCTTCCACAGGCACTTCAGAAGATTTAAACTTATGTGGAAAAGCTTCTGAAAGCCGCCGATCAACTTCTTGATAAAATTCTTCATCATCTGGATCATATCCTTCTGCTTTAAGTTCTTGATCAATTGTTAAAGCTGAAACAGTTAAAATTTTATCTTTACCAAACCATTCGTTATTAGCTGCCCATTCTTCTGCTCTAGGATCAGGGGTCTGTTGTACTGGTTGTTGTACAGGTGCTGTTTGTTCTGGTTCAGGTTGTTCAGCAACTTCTTCCATTTGAGCTTTAGTGAGATTTAAATGTTTTAAATCTACTTGAGCTTCATTCAGCATTTCTTGAGCTTGCAGAAGCTTTTCTTTCTCACCACTTTCAAATGCTTCCATATAGGCGTTACGTGCCAGTGTAACTTTATCTGTAAGTTGTTTTTCAGAAGCATCTAAATTAAGCTTACTTACTTCATTAAAAGAACTTTCTTTTTGTTTTAAATTATTAGATAGTTCTTCATTCTGAGCCAACAACTGAGCAATCTGTTCATCTCGTTCTTTGCGTTGACGAACTAACTGCCTAATACGTTTTTCGGCTCCTTTAGTTTTAATACCATCAAGTTCTTGAGGTTGCTCTTCTTCTTGAACAGGTTCAGCTTGTTGTGGCTGTACCTCTTCTTCTTCTTCAATCTCATAACTTGTTTCTTCATTTTCAGGGATATCTACTTCTTCCCAGGTTTCATCGTTGTTCATTATATACTCCGTTGTTTACGAGACAATCGTTTTACGTTAATACTATTATAACATATTTCTAAGTAAATTACAAGTCATGAAGAAAAACTAGTTAAATTAAATGTAGGATCGAGAAATGCAGGGTTCTCTACCTTCATCATAACTTGATCGTCAAACATAAGAATTAGCCTGACACTTTTATAAAATAACTTTGTACCTGTATGTTTACCATAACAGATATAATCTCCTACCTCACACCAAGGACCAAAAGGAAATTTCTCTTGATCTTTATAAGCCATATCTCCAAGAGCTATTACACGCCCGACTGTGGTAAGATATGCCATATCGTCTTTGGTAGAGTCTGGTAGAATAATACCTCCTTTAGTTTTTGTCTTAATTGATATAGGTCGTACAAGAACATGAAATCCTGGAAGTTCTGGTAATACATCTGGATCAGGATGTTCATCTTCATCTGTGGTCCAAAGATTATTTTTTACTGCATTTCCTAGTTGTGCCTGTTGCATGTCACTCCTCTTCTTCTATATAAAGTTGTTTCTGTACAATATCTCTTAGGTTTTGTTTAGCCCATTCAATTCCTGCAATATATCCTACAACTTGTTTATATGAATGATAGTCTACAGGATTACCTTGAGCTAAACTATTCTTCTGATTCTCTATCTCTTCTTGATATACTTGAGCTATTGTTTCAAATATATCCATTAAGAGTATTTAATTTTACTCGGTGCTGGCATCTCCCAATACTTAGGATCATATTCAGCTAGTCGTGAACGAGTGGCGCGAGAACCTTGAATATCTTCTTTAGTCCAATCTCCATATGATGTAGAACGATCTACAACATGGGTAGGCTTTCCATCTGTAATTCCTGCTACATCATTAGGATAATGAATCTTTCCATAGTTAGGCATTAGTTGTCTCCTTTATTAAATTTAATATCATATCTACAGCTTGCATCTGAGATTTATCTTGAGAGTTTGCTCTATCTTTAATCATAGACATCATTGCTCTCTCATCCTGACCTTCTTCTTTCATTTGTTCTGTTAATAGTTTAGTAAGAATTTCAAGTGCTTTAATTGTTTCTTTACTGGCTCTATCTGCTTCAGCTTTCTCCTCTTTCATTGCTGATGCAATTCCAGACTTGGTAGCTTCAAGAATTTGTTTATTTTCCTCAAGATCAAGTTTTTTATTCTCAAGAGCAGCTTCAGCATTATTAACAGCTAAGTCCATTTGCATTTTTTGTTTTTCTAGTTCAACCTTTGCTTGCTCAAGAGCAACCATTTGCTGCTCTGGCGACTGAACCATACCCATTGCCTGATTAGCATTTTGAACTTTTTTAGCTGCTTCCATAAGTGCTAGTTCAATAACTTCTGGTTTCTGAGCAGACTCTGGAGCAACAGTACCAAGCTCTTGTTGTGCCATACCATTAACTTGTTCTTGATATTTCATAACAGAATGTTCTTGAATATTAGCTTGCAGTACAGGCTGTACTCTTTGCATAATAGGATTAGCACCATTCATTGGGTCTTGAAGATAAGCCATCTTTACTTGAATGTGTGCATCATGATTTTGTCCTGGAAATGCTGCAATAGCAATACCTTTAACAGACGCCATAATATCTGATACAGGATCAAGAGGTTTGGGTTCTGGTTTAGGTGGTAGTATCTCATCTAGGTTTGGCATGTTAGCAGCACTAAGTATTGTTCTATTTAATGCTTCAGTATTAAACATACCAGGAGGAGATTGCTGTGCCATTTGCAATGCCATGTTTGCCAACATCATACGATGAGCATTAGATGGAATATTAGGATCACTTACAGGAACAACATCAATCTTACCATCAAAGTCTGTTTGATAAATACTACGTTCTGCCAGAGGAACCTCATAAGGATATTCTTGTGGTAAATAATCTTTATCAATACTGGCAAGAATTTTAAATTCATCACGTTGTGATTTATGTAATCGTTTATGAATAGCTGTAAAGAATTTACTAGATGCTTCTAGTAGTGCCATTGTAGTTCCAACAGGTCCATAGGAGGCAGCATCTGAAACAATCTGTTCAGTGCTGTCTGCAAACTTCTGACCAGCAGCAGTTACAAACTGAAGCATTTGGTAGAGCGTCGAGGAAGGCTCTTTGTAAGGGAGAGATATAATTGCCTTGTTCAAATCAATACCTGTTGCTTCAACCTCCTTGAACTCTCCTGGGGCTATAGGCTCATTGTTGCCTACCATACGCACACCTTTAGCCTTAAAGCCACCTGGAAGATTCGCAAATTGACCTGCATCTATCAATGCTCGCATTGCAGCGGTTGCACTCATAGTCAGATTACCAAGGAAATGCATGAGTCCCAAACCATAGAACCCAAATCCTGGAACAAAACGATAATGTACAAAGTGTACTTTCTTTTGTTTTGTAGGATCATCCTTGTCGTAATTACGTCGAATACTTAGTACCTGTTTAGATTGTTCTTCTATCGTAACAATATAAGGAAGAGATTCACCATCCTCTGAATTAGGATCGTTTATATCAAGATAACAGTGTTGCTCTAGCAATACATATTGTGGATCAGAATCACTAGAGGGAGACAACCCAATAATAGTATCCATCTTTTCTGAGAACGATGTTGGATTAATCATTCCTGCTTCAGGAAGATCAACATCTGCATACATATCTGCTTTTATTTCTCGATAAAGATCAACAGGACTTTTATAAATAACATGTGTATAACGATCAGCATTTCTTAGATTAGATGCATTATAAGAAACATAGAACTGATCAATAGGAATAAACTCTGATACAGGACGTTTAAAAGAAGCATCATAATAAAGTTTCTTAAACGAAGAACCTATCAAGGGTAGATGAAAAAGCATTCTTTCAAATTCATCAAAGTATTCTGGCATTTGTTCAGTAAGCTGATAGTTCATAAAGTTCTGAACACGCATTGCTTGATTTTCTTTTTCAAGCGTATGCTTACCTAGTATTTGTGCTTTGACAGGACCATTGGGAGGAAACAACTCCTGTGATGCTTTTGATTGAAACTTAACTGCTGATTCAATAAGCAGGGGATGTACGGCTGTACATGCACCCTCAAAAGGTTCAGATGCTTCTTCTATCTTTAGTCCTAGAAGATCAAAGCCTCTTTCAAACATAGACTCCCATTCATGACGGGACTCTTTATCTGCTTCATAATTATCATACAGAGTACGTGCAATGTCCTGAAGCTCATCTTCTTCAAGATCATCTCGCATATTGCGATACCATTCGCCAACAGAATCCTCTGCGCCCATTTCAATAGTCGTTTCTTCAGCAAAGTCTACAAGAACTCCACCGTCATCATCAAGCTCAAAGGTAGCTTTAGACTCATCTACCATAGGCATAGGAACAACATTATCTTCTATAGGATTAATTTGTTCAAAGGGATTTTGTTCAACTGCCATTTTTATAGGTATCCTTAAATTTTAAATGCATATATTCCATTACATCTTTTTGATATTTTTTCCATCGTCCTTTACACATTTCTGGTATAGAACAAATACAATTTTTTTTCTTACATCTGTAGTCTTGATAGTGAGGTCGTTTAAGAGAATTATTAATTCCAACTTCAAAAGGCCACATTGTTAAGCTCAACATTTATTTAGACATTAATTTAAAAAATTTTTTTAGTATGCTATCAGAATCTCTTTCTTTTTCTTTATATCCTTTTGGAGTATATTCTAGTTCAGGCATATTTTCTTCAATGTATCTAGAAATATTAGGGTCTTTTGCTAATTCTTCTTCATATATTTCTCTTAATATATTATTTTCATAACGTGGTGAATAAGCTACTTTTTCTTTTTCTTTTATATATCTATGTTGTTGTCTTCCACTAACATCTTTTAATGCAGGAACTTTTAAAAATCCTCTATGCATTAATTCATGTATTATAGTATTTATTTGAGCATCAAGTTTAGATGTTGTTCCTTCTGGAACTTTTTTCATTTTATCTAATTTTCTAGCAAAAGCCCTGTTTGTTAGAGGATTTACATTTAAATAAGTTTTATCTTCTATAAATGTTCGTTCTATATCTTGCGGATATCTGTATTCAATATCTCCATCTTTACTTCTTATTGCTACCATACCTTTTTCTTTAACATCTGAGCCATAATCAAATTTCCTTGGCTTACCGCTAGATTTTATTTGATAAAATCCTCCTACATTTGTTGGTTCATCATATGCCTCAACTGGTAAAGGAGTACGCTCTTTTGGTAACAATCCATATAATCCTAGTTTAGCTAAAGGATTATTTTTCATCATGGGAGATTTTAATAAATCTGCAATAAATTCATTATCTCCCATACTGGTATCAACAGGTTTAAACTTAGGTTTAGGTTTTGGTCTTGGTGCTAATTTTTTCTTTTTCTTTGCCATAGGTTATACTCATTAAATTTTTACCATACTTTATTATACCATTAAACTCTCCAATATGCAACCCTCTTATTCACAATTTCATCTTCCCAATCTGGATCGTCAGGATGTGTTACATGCCAGGATTCCTTGAGATAATGAATTGCCATGACCAAGGCATCTACCTGATCATCATGAGCAGCATGTGGAAATCTGGTGAGTTCCTCTATTAATTCATCTGCCCACTTTTTATTCTTGGGTATCCATACCCTACCTGCTTCCATGATAGGAGATGCTGCATATGCTCTAGCCACCTTGTCTCTGTCTGGTGTATAGTCTTTTACAGGAAGACCACTACGCCTCATATCCTGTATAAGAGACTGACCACTGGCTTTCTTTTCAATAATACATACATCTGGCCTGTGTTTATTGTACAGCATCTGTGCTGTTCTTCGTAGTTCAGGATATTCAAATCTTCCTCTGACATTACCAAGTAGAATCAAGTTAGGAGCAAAGTCTTCTATCCCCATCTCATCCTGTTCATACAGAGAAAATATACCCCATGTTTGTACCACACTAAAGTCAGCAGTTGTTCTAGTAGAGAATGCTGTATCGTATGTTTGTATTATAAAATCACAGACAGGAGGCTCATCATATTCCCATTCTTGTATCCATTTCTTTTTTATAAGCCCACCTTCCTCTGGTGTTGGGTCTTGCATGTACAGAGAGTTCCAGTATCGAGAACCATTAGATGCTTTGATCTCTGCTTCATCTATTTTTAACAACTCATCTGGCTTCCATTCTGGAAAATATGAGCCACCCATTGGTAACTCTAAAAGATCAGCAGCTTCTTCATCTAACCATGCAGGAATCTTAACAACTTCCCAAGGTAATGTCTCATATTCTGACATTTCTTCTTCTTGTTTTAAAAGCCAACCGCACAAGTCATCATAATGATAGCGTGTATTAATAATTAGTATGGCACCATTGGGCATAATACGTGTACGTAAACCAGCAGGATACCATTCTTTAACATATCTCCTACCTGCTTCTGAATATGAGTCCTCTTCTGACATAACATCGTCTAGAATTGCTATGTGCGCTCCACGACCTGCAATTTGTGAGCGAACACCAGCAGCATAATAGGTTCCATTCTGGTTTGTTTTCCATTTGCCTGCTGCTCTAACGTCACTTCGTAGGGTAACACCCTTAAAAATATCCTGAAATTCCTGTGTGGTGACAATATCTCTGACTGATCGTCCAAAATCACTGGCTAATTGATCAGAGTGTGAGACTGTCATTATCTCATGTTCAGGATTCCTACCAATATACCAAGCAGGAAACAATTTAGAACATAATACAGACTTAGATGAGCGAGGTGGTAGGAAAACCATTAGTCTTTTTATGTGACCATTTTCTAAATCATCTAATTTATTTGATATTACTTCTATATGTTTACCCATTCTCCAGTCAGAAACAAGAGAAGGAGCCATTAATCTAACAAAAGTAAGGAAATCATCCTGTGCTTCTAAGTATGTCCTTGCTTTTAACAAACTAGATAAGTTAATATAGTTATCTATAGTATTATCTGTAGTTGATTCTAGTTCCATTGGTATCCTATAGGGTAAAAATAAAAAAATAAAGAAAGTACTATTAGTGTTAATTGTACTTTGGAGGAACATTTTATATTGTTTCTTTCTCTATAGACTATTATACAGAGTTTGAGTGTTGATGTCAACCCCTGTATTTTAAATAATTTTATTCTAGCCTCTTTCATATATATATATAAGCAGCAAGCTGATTTTTTTGCGGCGGGTATGCAATGCCATAATATGCGAACGATTCGCAAAAATAATAGATACCTTGCCAATTCAACTCGATTTTTACTTGTCAAACCTTTATTTTCAAGTATTCGCGGCGATTGTCGAAGTATTCGCCAAGTAAATCGTCACTTGTCTTTACTTATAT
>VTLG01013963.1_pt1 | contig 58850 bp, 60 predicted proteins | sample 4694571 | NCBI WGS metagenome assembly VTLG01 (sample SAMN12604809, study PRJNA352737) | marine metagenome | biome: ENVO:00000447; feature: ENVO:00000209|ENVO:00000569|ENVO:01000036; material: ENVO:00002151; isolation source: viral sequences binned using virsorter ...
ATGTGCTGACCTTCACGCAGGGTGACTCCGCTACAGCTACGAGTGGTAATCAGGACTTCGTGGTCACAGGCACGTCGAACAACATCAACGCCAAATGCAACGTGGTTGGCTGTATTAATAATTGGACGGTATCGGGCAATAGTAACGATATTGATACATTGCAATCCGGTAGGCAGGATCATGACATTACCGTGGTGCTGACCGGAAGCTCAAATGACGTCGATGTCGATCAGACGGATACCGCATCCACGAATGTCGCCAACATCATTTCGACCACGACCACGGGAACGATCAATATTGACCAATGCGCTTCTGGCTGCTGATCCTAGCGGGCTGGGCGAACGCGGTTGATATAGGGTCTATCTCTGAGCTAAGAGGTAATGGCGAAGTCGTTCGCCAAGGCACGACGGATAAACTCTTAGCTGAACTAGCATTAGGCATTGCGTCTTACGACGATGTGCGTACCGGCAATGGGCGCATGGCAATCGAGTTCTTGGATAGTTCTGTTGTTCGTTTAACGGAGCATTCCAAGATCGTCATTGACGATTTTGTTTACGACCCTGATCCCAACAAGTCCAAGCTCGCGCTCAACATGGCGAGTGGAACCGCCCGTTTCATTACAGGCAGGCTGGCTGGGATCAAGAAGGAGAACATCTTTATCAAGACCCCTAGTGCCACCATAGGCATACGGGGCACGGACTTCACCACCACGGTGGATGAGCTAGGGCGCAGCTTGGTGATCCTGCTGCCGGATGCGATGGGCAATGCTTCCGGTGAGATTTCTGTAACCACATGGAGTGGTACGGAGATTCTGGATAAGCCCTTTCAGGCAACCATGGTCAGCACGTTTGAGTCACAGCCCACGAAAGCCGTGGTGCTAGGCAACCTGACGCTGGCCCTGATCGACAACATGCTCATCGTTAATAAACCTCCAGCCATTGTGGAGGCTGAAGCCGAGCAGCGTGGTGAGTCTACAAGCGATCTGGACAGGGACTTCTTTGAGGACGCTCCTGATTTAGATAAGGACTTCCTTGAGGAAGAGGAAGAGATTACCCGCCTGGACATTGATCTTCTGAGCTTTGATTTCTTGGTGGACCTGCTGGCGATGATGGACACCGGCTCTAAGAAGAAGAAGGAAGCAGGGGGTGAACTGCAAGGGATAGAGCTTTCAGGAATCATCCCCGGCTTTGACCCTGAACTACAGGTCTATACTTTCGTGGAAGGCAGCTATTTATTCTTTGTGCATCACGGGACGAACGTGTTTGACATAGGTGTGGATAAGTACGCGGCGACGTACCTGAACGTCAACTCGGTTGAGACAGTCATGGAGGTTGAGGTCAATGGTGCGGGCGACAACACCATTATTATTTTTCAGTCTCCTTAGTTACGCAGGGGACAACACCATCACTGTCCAGACGCAGGGGACAGGGACGACCATCACGGCCAAGCAGGCGGGCAGCAGTAATACCACAGGCATTTACTGCGGATTAGGAAGTTTTGATAACTCGCTTGTAGGCAATCACACTTGTGATAGCGCCACCATCACAGTGAACGTGACCGGTGATTCCAATGTGACTTACTCGCAGTCGGTGTGGTCCAACCATGACGGCCAGTCGTGGATCACTACGGTGACAGGCAACAGCAATTATGCGGTCATTGACATGGATGAGGACGACAGCACCTCGACCATCATTCAGGACGGAGACGACCACCAGGCTTGGATTCTGGGGTCAGGCGACGACAACGTTTACAAAATTGAGCAGGACGGTGAGAGCCATTACGGAAAGATTATCTCGTTTGCCGATGACTCAGACATCTGGATTACGCAAGAGGGTAGCGGGGACCACAATGCTTATGTTCTTGGTTACCCCGGTGCAGACAACAATTCCACGCGGTTGATTCAGAAGGGATCGGGCAATAAGGACGCTGACATCTTCTGGTACGCAGATGACGGAGAAGTAACGCTAACGCAGCAAGGCAATGGCTCACACACCTCGAACATGAAGTTCTACACCGATGACTACGATGTCACCGTGGTACAGAAGGGCACAACGAACAAGTCCTACACAGCAACGTTCAACTGTACTGGGAGCTGCAATAAGACCATCTCGATTACGCAAGAGAACTGATGTTTTCTTGGAAGGCTATTGCGGTCACGCTCATGTTGTTGGTCGGACTGAGGGCGCTTGACCCCTATCCGATAGAAGTGGTGCGGCTCAAGTTTTTCGATTGGTTGCAGCAATCGGATGCTCCGCAGCAGGTAGAAGATATTGTTCTTGTCGATATAGGCGAACAAAGTCTAGCGAAAAATGGCCAGTGGCCTTGGCCTAGAAAGAATATTGGCCAGTTAATAAATTATTTGCGTGCCCACGGAGCGGGCGTTATAGGGCTTGCGGTGATGTTTCCCGAGCCGGATCGCTTTGGTGGGGACGCGGCGTTGGCTCAGGCGTTAACTGAGAACCCGGCGGTGGTATTGGGTCAGACCTCATCGTCGCGTGGTATTGAAGGCGCCGCGCCGCACGTAGGTACGGCAGTGATTGGCGGCAACGCACAGGATTATCTCTTTAACTATCCTGGGACCACACGGAATTTATCCCTGCTGGAGGAAGCCGCTGACGGGGCCGGGATGTTGAGTTCCATTCCTGAGATTGATGGGGTGGTACGCAGGCTCCCGCTGGCAGTTGCAGTGGGGGAGAAAGTGTATCCCTCCTTTGCATTAGAAATGATACGGGTCGCCACGGGTGAGCCTTCGTATCAGATGAAAATTGATGAGTCGGGCATTGCGGCGGTGCGTATACCTCCGTATGAACCCTTCTCAACCGACGGCAACGGTCGTGTCTGGTTGCGCTGGAATAAAACCTTTCAGCGTGTGGAAGCTACAGGCGATTTGTCTGCTGTCAGGGACAAGTGGGTGGTACTCGGTGTAACTGCCGAAGGGATTTCCCCGCTGATCCCAACGCCGATGGGTCTAAAAGATGCGCATGTAGCAATTTCCACCTTGCTGAGCGCGTTGATAAATGACGACGGCTTGGTTCGGGCTAATAACGCAAATCTGTTGGAAATACTTTTCCTTCCACTTCTCCTCCTGACAGTTGCGTTGCTGGCTAAGTTACCAATAAAGCTGGTCATCCCTGCATTTATCATTTTCATCGGCGGGATCGGCGGCGGATCGTATTACGCTTTCACGGAGGCGCGTCTTATCGACGCTAGCTACCCGGTGTTGGCGAGTTTGATTACGTTTGCACATTGCTTGTTCAATCAGTTCTATCGGGAGTATGTGCTCCGGCAACAGATCAAAAAGCAGTTCGAGCACTATTTGGACCCGCGTCAAGTAAAGCGCCTTCAGACGCAGCCAGAGCTTCTTAGGCTAGGAGGTGAGCGACGTAGGGCAACCTACTTGTTCACCGATGTTAGGGGCTTCACCAGCCTCTCAGAGGCTCTGGAGCCGCCGCAAGTGGTTGAGGTCATGAATAGGGCGCTCACTATCCAAGCTGACTGCGTGAAAGAAGCGGGTGGTATGGTGGACAAGTTTATCGGGGACGCCATGATGGGTGTCTTCAATGCACCGATCGATCAAGAGGATCATGAGAACGCGGCCATAGACTGTGCTATTGAAATGCAGCGCAGGATGGGAGTCTTGCGCCAAGAGTTGAGCGCAGAAGACAAGCCGGAAGTGATGATTGGTGTTGGGGTGAATACCGGTGACGCCGTGATCGGCAACATGGGCAGTGACAGTCGCTTTGATTACACTTGCATCGGAGATGCGGTCAATGTGGCGGCGCGGCTGGAGAGCGCGACCAAGGAAGCCAAGCGCGATATTTTAATTGGTGAGGTGACAGCGGAGTTTTCTCGTCATGAACTGGAAGAGTTGGAACCGATGGCCCTCAAGGGGAAGGCGGCTCCAGTGAGAGTGTTTACGTTAAGAGCTGGGGGTGGCTAACCCTGCCCAGCGCAGGGGTGGAGGCTCGCCTAATGGCTGAGGTTTTAACATCTGTAGCCACTCAGGATAGTGGTTGTGTATGCGCTAAATCTTCCTTTTGTTACCTTTGATACTTACATGGTAGACCGAGATAACTAAACCTATAACCAAGTGCTGAAAAAAATAAGGACGGTGAATGGGATTTAAGCTATCCATAGTATTAGCGCTTGCATTAGCCGCCATGGCTGGTGGGTTCAAGCTTTATTACGACAAGAGCGAAGCAGAGAAACAGGCGATGGCTACGCAGTTGCAGCAGGCCATGGACAATCAGCAGCGTTTAGAGAATGCGGTGGCAACCCAGAACGAACAGATTGAGAAGGCGTTAGCTGATCAGAAAGATGCGCAGCAGCGGATTCAGAGTCTGACGCTGGCCAACAATGAGGCCAATGAAAAGGTGGAGGATTTACGCAACAAGTTTGCCAAGCATGATTTAGATATGCTCTCGTTGCGTAAGCCCGGACTTGTAGAAAAGATGGTGAATCGTGGCACCGCTAGGGTTTTTCAGGAACTTGAAGATTTGACCGACCCAGATCAGTTTGATGAAGATAACGATACCGATACTGATCCTACTTAGCGGCTGCTCCTTCATGGGCGGCTCACGCTTCACACCGCCTGAAGTCAGGCCGGTGGAGGTGGTGACGATCTCTAAACCGGCGCCGATGTATCACCCGCCGTTGCCACCCGCAGTGAAGGGTGTCCCGGTCGAGTGGAAGGTTCTTTCACCGGACACCATGGAGGAATATCTTAACGATTTGAAGGCGGGCGAAGCGCCCGTCAACGCTTGGTATTCCCTGACGACTAAGGGGTACGAGAATTTGAGTAACAACGTCGCGCAGATTCAGCGGTATATCCAACAGGTGCTCTCAATCATTGAGTATTACCGGGATTTGGACAAGGCGCGGCAAGAGGAATCAAGTAGTGGACCTGCCCAAACTGATGCAGGAGCTGAGGACCGATGAAGGTAAAGATGATTCTATTATCTCTTCCGGTATTCAGTCTGCACTTGACGAATTAGATCAACAGCTCTCCTGGTTTTCCGGATTGAGCGATGGGCGCCAGCGTGCGCTAGTCAATATGCACTTCAATATGGGGTGGAAGCAGCTCTCTGAGGAGGAGGATTTTTTGACAGCCATGGAAACTGGAGATTGGCGTAAGGCAGCCCGAGAACTAGAGCGTTCCCAGTGGGGGCGCAGTATGGGTGTGCGCTCTTTGCGCCTACTGCAATTAGTTGTTGGTGGCTAGATGCCTATAGCGAAGTTTCAATTTCAGCCAGGTATTCAGAAAGAGGGCACCCAGTTCGCCGCAGACGGGGCGTGGTACGACTCGGATAAAATCCGTTGGCGTTCCGGTCGTCCAGAAAAGATTGGCGGTTGGGAGAAGTTTTCAAATAACACGTATCTAGGTACTGCTCGCGCTCTGCACACTTGGAATGATTTGGTTGGTACCAACTACATGGGGGTTGGTACCAATCTCAAGTACTACATTGAGGAGGGTGGCGGTTATAACGACGTTACCCCGCTTCGAGCGACAGCCACGCTGAGCAATCCCTTTGGGGAAATTAGCGGCAGCGCTACGTTATTGGTGCTGGACACTGCGCATGGTGCCGTAGCCGGTGATTACGTGACCTATTCATCAGCGTCTACTCTGACCGGGGGTGGCATCGTTGCGGCTACGCTGAATGCTGAGTACCAGATTGCTACGATTCGGGGTGCAGATGCGTATGAAATTAGCGCTTCGGCGGGAACGGGGGTTGCGGATACCACCACCTTGAATGGTGCGCTCACGGCGTCAGCCACATCGATTGTTTTGACGGATGGGGGCGATTTCCCGAGCAGCGGCACAATAAAGATTGGCTCGGAATATATTACTTTTACGGGCAAGAGCACGCATACCCTGACTGGCTGTACCCGGGGTGTTTACAACACCAATGCTACGGCTTACGTGACTGGCACCACGGTGTACGAGATGGTTTTTAGTGGTGGGGGTAGCGTTAGTGCGGCCTATCAAATCAATACCGGTTTGGATACCACGGTCCCGGGAACCGGCTTTGGTTCTAGCACATGGGGCCGGGGGACATGGGGCAGTGCCTCAGCTGGTGAGAAGTTAAGGCTCTGGACGCAGGATAATTTTGGTGAGGATTTACTCCTCTGCCCTCGGGGTGGTGGGGTCTACTACTGGGATGCAACCAATGGCGTGTCGACCCGGGCGATCAACACTAGCGCGTTAGGTACCGCGAGCAATGCGCCTACTGCTTGCAATCTAGTGTTGGTGTCAGAGATTGACCGTCATGTTATCGCCTTCGGGGTGAACCCTATCGGCTCAACGACCTTGGACGAGATGTTTGTGCGCTGGTCCAAGGTTGAGGATGCGGGTAACTGGACTCCAAGCACGACGTCGGATGCTGGTGGCCAGCGTTTGGGCACCGGGTCTTTTATTATGGGCGCGCTCAAGGCACGTCAAGAGATTCTGATATGGACTGATGCTTCGATTTATTCGATGCGCTACGTGGGAGGGTATTTTACCTTTCAGTTTACTCAGGTCATGGAAGGGCCATCGATGCTTGGGCCGAACGCGGCCATTGCGGCGGAAAGCCGCGTGTTCTGGATGGATCGAGGGAGCTTTTGGGTCTATGACGGCGCGGTCAGACCGTTGCCTTGTACCGTTCAGGATTATGTCTTTAGTGACATCAACCTGAGTCAAGCGTTTAAGTGCTTTGCCGCATCGAATCCAGACTGGTTTGAAGTGATGTGGTTCTACGCTTCCGATAGCCAGGATGGTTCAGAGATTGATCGGTACGTGATGTACAACTACCGAGAGAACCTGTGGAGTGTGGGGACATTGGAGCGAACCGCATGGACGGCGGCGCCTACTAGGAATTTCCCGATGGCAGCAGGAACTTCAGATAGCTCGAATTATATTTTCCGTCATGAAACTGGCACCGATGCTGACGGTTCTGCGATGACGGCGTACATTGAGTCGGGAGATTTTGATATGGAGGATGGGGAAAGATTCTTGTCCATCTCCCGCATCATTCCTGATGTTGCGTTTAGTGGATCGGCGGATACCAAATCCCTGACAGTCACGCTCAAAGGGCGTAATTATCCGGGTGAGACACCGGCAACGTTGACAACATCGACGGTCAATTCAGACACTAACCAAGCGTTTGTTCGAGCGCGTGCGAGACAGGGTATTTTGCGTCTTGAAAGCACGGCTACAGGGGTGGGTTGGCGGATGGGTGATTTTCGTATGGACGTTCGCCCTGATGGGAGACGCTGATGGCACAAACTAAGCCGTATTCCCAGCCATTGCCGCTCCCTCGCGAAGAGTATGAGATGAGCGAAGAGACGATGTTTCGCCGCACGGTAGAGCAGGTCATTGGTGATTTGAATACCAGAACAATCGAGGTAGAAGAGGTCAGGACAACGCCTTCTTCGTTGGCCCAGAGGCGATACCAGTTTTTGTTGATGGGCGCCTCCAGTGGCTGATGCCCTCAAAGTTTTAGGACAATCGGCACCTTCGGCCACGACGGCAACGACGCTATACACGGTGCCCGATGCAACGGAGACGACGTGCAGTTCGATCGTGGTGTGCAATCGGGGTGGTTCAGGCGGTACGTTCAGGGTTTCTGTGCGTGTGGCAGGGGCATCCGATGCGACTAAGCAGTACCTGTATTACGACCAAGCGTTAGCGGCAACCACCACCTATCTTGGTGTATTTGGTTTGACTTTAGATCAGGATGATGTGGTGACCGTGTACGCGAGTAGTGGAGATTTCAGCTTTAACCTGTTCGGTGTAGAGACGAGTACGGATTAATTATGGCGACATCAATTTCCTCAGAAGAAATGGCACAGATCGACGAAGAGAAAGCGAGAATTTTCGCTGGAACTGGGAAAGGGTATGGCCTATCCGAGCGAGAGACCGGGTTGTTGGCAAAGGTACAGCAGGCGCTTTCAATGGGTGTTTCTCCTGACGTAATAGAGAATCTTATTGGCCCGCAGCTGTTAAGCAAGATTTATGCGGGACAACCTCAATCACCATCGAACGGCAACGGCTCTACTTCTAGTGGGGCTGATGTCCTGCGTGGCATGGGAATATCCAGCCTTGGTGATATAGAGAATTTGCGTAAGTATTTTGAGGCAAAGACGTATGGTGACGCTCTTGCAGCGCTGGATGAGGATGAGGTTGAGGATGCGATTGAGGAGCTAGAGGAAGAGCTTAAAGATATCGCTGAGCTAGAGGAAAACCGCTTTTATAAAGACGCAACCATACGAGACTCGGATATTGAATCGGAGACGTGGGGAGAGACCATATCCCGAGAGCCTTTTGGTTATGTGATGCCTGACGAATGGATTGAAGGGCATGAGGAGAGAATGGGCGTTTCTCCTTTTGATGCAGACCCAATCAAAGCTCTTGTAAAGCGCTACATTTTTGGTAACTACGGTCATATGCCGCAGTCGGAATACGACGCAATGGTGAAACAACTAACGGACCTTCAAAGTATGCAAAAAACAAGAGCAACCGGATACAACCAAGGCGGTATTACCAGCTTCCGCCCCATGGGGGCTGTTCCCACCGGAGTGGGTATGCCCATGCATATGCCTAGACCACCGCGTGGACAGATGCCTCCGCAAGGGATGCGTAGAGGCGGTCTTACGGGTCAGGCCAACAAGGTTGCTGGTGCTGGGCGTTACGGTGACACCGAGTTGGTGCACATGAATCCAGCCGAGGTCCAAGGTCTGGCATCGCTGGTACCAATGACAATTAATCCAGAGACAGGCAAGCCTGAAGCATTTTTAGGCTTGGCTTTGGGGATTCTTGGTCAGGCTTTAGGTGGTTCTGCTGCGCTGGGTGGTATCTTCTCTGCTATGAGTCCAACGGTATTGGGTGCTATAGGTAGTGGTATAGGCAGCTGGGCAGAGAGTGGTGATCTGGAGAAAGGCATCCTCTCAGGCATGCTGAGTTTCGGGGTGGGAAGTGCGCTCGATAAGATTGGCTCAGGAGCGGAAAGTTTTCTTGGTAGCGGAACCCCGGGGGTTTCTCCCGATCCGTTAGTGTCTGGTGTTGAGGCGGCTACGCAAGCTAAGACGCTTAATCCTGATCTTACGGACGCAATGCTCAACCGTTTAGCTGGTAAAGCAGAACAGGGAGCCATTGCAGGAAATATAGATGCTTTTCAGGGCCTCGGTTTTAAGGATCGAGTAGGTCATATGGGTTCTAATCTATTGACCAAGCAAGGATTATCCGCCTTTACCGACCCGATGGCGTTAGCTCCTATCGCGGCTGGTGCTGGTGGTTTGGGGGCGATCAGGTCTGAAGAACAATTTAGAACTATGCTCGAACAGATGGAAGAAGATAAGAAGCGTAGGCGGTCGGAGGTGTTCGGGAAGTATCCAGAACAAATTCCTCGTGGTGTTAGAGAGCGCTTTGGCTTATCCCTTGGAGGTGTTTGATGGGTGCTGGTAGACAGTCAAGTCCATGGGGTTGGAGCGGTCGATCGCCAGGAGTTCGTCCCGGTGGAGGCTATGGCTTTTATGGTGCACCCGGGGGCGATGACACCGCCGACGATACGGGCACAGGTCAGCCTGCCGCTCCCAGCTGGAGACCGTCTGGTTGGGGCGCTGCGTTTGGTGAATCTCCGGGAGCTGGAAGTCGTGCTTATCTGAATCCGCGTTGGCGTGCAGCGCCAGAGGGTTACTCCACTTATCTCGATGAACCTCTCGAAGGCTATGAGTCTGGAGAGCTTGGCGCTGGTAAATGGTACGGCGATTATTTTGTGCCTGAATCCAGTGAGTTATGGGGCTATACCAGTGATGAGGGCTTCGAGCCTGGATATGATTTCTGGAGTTCTAGTGAAGCTAGGCAAAAAGAACTTGGCGATTTGGGCGGCATCTATAGTGAGGACCCGTGGGCCTTTGACCAGTCCCGTTATCAGGCCCGAGCGCGGGAATATTATGGTGACCTGTTACCCGAGGATGTCAGGCGTGAATACCGCGCAGGTCCCGAAGGTGCTGGTGAAGGCTATTGGCATGGCGATGGGGACTTCTATGTGCCATGGGGTTCTGATCTGTCAGGCATGGTGGATCGTGGTGAGTTGGGCGGCGATGTCGATTATGAGGCTTATGTTGATGCCTTAAATAAAGGTCTTTATCAGGGTCTTGGGATGCCCGATTATCACTATCGGATTGATCCTGAGACAGGGCAAATTGGTACCTACGGTTACGGGTCGTCTGCCAGTGAAGGTTATAGCGAATGGGGTGCTGCGGATGGTGGCTGGGGGATGCCCGACGAATTTACTGCACCCGATCCAGATAGCGTTCAGATGATGATGATTCAAGATTGGTATAACCCGGTGACCAAGGAAACTTGGTCTGCACCTAATCCTGGTTACCGGCCTGGTGATGATTCGGATTGGGTAATGGGTAGCCCGCAAGAATGGGGTAGCGAGTATTGGGACCCGGAGACTCATTTGGCTGAGTCTGGTTTGGATGCGGGGGAATTTACGAGTCCAGAATTATTTGGCACCAGTGATGAGCAACTAAAACGGATTGAGGAATTGGGGGGTTATCACTCTCCCTATGAAGACTCTGGCTTAGATTGGGATGCTCTCGGCGAGAAGTATGCCGGTCGTTGGGGTGATTCTCAGCCATCGCCACAGCCATACCCTCAGCCCTATCCTTCTTACGGCTCACCTTGGATGGGTTATGGGGGTCAGTACGGCTCACCTTGGAGCGGTTACGGTATGGGTTATGGTATGGGGGCTATGCCTGGAATGGGATGGGGGCCTCCTTCCTATCAAAGCTGGTCTCCTGGTTCTCCCTTTACCTCGACGATGAACTATGGGGCGATGTACCCGTGGACGAATCCAAGTTATTACGGTGTTCCTGGTCCCACAAATGGTGGAGATACCGGGGGCGGCACTACCAACGGAGATGACGCGGCTGATGGCGGCACCACAACCAATGGTGATGGGGCTACCAATGGGAATGGGGCCACTAACGGTGGCTCTCCGCCGCCGGATGATGAAGCTAGCCCTAATGGCGGCTCCAAAGGTGGAGGCTCCAAAGGTGGGGGATATACCGCACCCGGGGGAGGTGGGCCTTGGTGGTTATATAACGCCCAAGGTGGTCAGATTCCTTATCAAGCGGGAGGATTCCTTCCCTTTGGGGGAATGTTTGGTTCAGGTGGAGGCTGGTCAGGGTCAGGATTCTCTGGTGCTGGCAGCCGTGGTTATGGTAGCCCTTTAGTGCCTCATACCGGCTACTCTCCAGGCTTCATGCCGGAGTGGAACTATTTCCCTTACAGCAATCCTCCGGCTGCATCTCTCCCCAGTAGTGGTGGTTGGGGTCTTGGCGATCCCAACTGGCTAGCGGATCAAGCGCGTGATTACGGTTTTACTTACGATGATCCCAATCAACGTTGGAATGCTCCCGACTGGTGGACAACAGAGTTTGATCCGAATGCTTACGAGGGATGGGGTGATCTTCTAAGCGGATACATGCCTGACATGTCCGGGTATGTCACATCTGAGTTCGATCCGACTGCTTACGAAGGTTGGGGTGACGTTCTTTCAGGCTATATGCCGGATATGTCTGGCTATGCTTTAAATACAGATGTCTTCGATCCATCGACGATCGCAAGTTACCTACCCGATATGTCAGGTTATTTGACGGCGGGCGATCTCCCGGCTGGATTTGATCCTAGTGCCTACGAGGGTTGGGGTGACGTGCTGAGCAGTTATATGCCTGACATGTCTGGATATGCATTAGGTACAGACGTTTTTGACCCTAGTGCCTACACAGGGTGGAGCGACGTTTTAAGTGGCTACATGCCTGATATGTCTGGGTACGCGCTATCTTCAGAGGCTTTTGATCCTACTGCTTATACGGGGTGGAGCGATGTGTTGGGTGATTATATGCCCGACATGTCTGGTTACGCTTTGTCTTCAGACCTTCCTGCTGGCTTTGACCCATCAGGTTATGACTGGTCTGATGTCTTTGATGCTTACCAGCGAGGAGCGCCCGATCTTTCTGGGTATCTCACTGCCGCCGACCTTCCTTCAGCGCCTGATCTTTCAGGTTACTTGACGGCGGCTGATCTCCCAGCGGGGTTTGATCCAAGTGGTTATGACTGGTCTGATATCTTTAGCACCTATCAACGTGGTGCCCCCGATTTGTCTGGGTATTTAACAGCCGGTGATCTCCCGGCCGGGTTTGATCCGACTGCTTACGATTGGTCTAATGTATTTAGTGAGTACCAACGTGGTGCCCCCGATCTTTCGGGATACCTTACAGCAGGTGACCTTCCTGCTGGCTTCGATCCCACTGCCTATGAAGGTTGGGGTGACGTTTTAAGTGGCTACATGCCTGATATGTCTGGGTATCTAACGGCAGCAGATTTACCCTCAACCCCTGACCTTTCGGGTTACGTAACAGGTACCCCATGGGCAGATCAGGGTTACCTTACTGCCGCTGATCTTCCAAGCGCTCCCGATCTTTCTGGTTACGTAACGGGAACGCCTTGGGCTGATCAAGGTTATCTGACAGCGGATGATATGTCTGGTTATGTTACGGGTGACCCTTGGGCTGACCAAGGTTATCTGACGGCGGCTGACCTTCCTTCGTATGATCGATTTGATCCAAGTACTTACAACTGGGGTGACATCTTTAGCCAGTATCAACAAGACCTTCCGACCTATCAGCAGCCAGATATGTCGGGCTACGTGAGGTCTAGCGATGTGTCTTCTATGATTGCTGATGCGTTGGCTGGTATGGGGTATCCGGCTAGTGGGGGTGTTGCTGCTGACGCCGGTATTACTGGCGGTGTTAAACCTGATACGGGTGACAACTGGGTGTATGCGCCTAATGGCAATGTAGGTAAGAAAAATCCGGTGACGGGCCAGATGCAGTGGTTTTCCAGTGAAGCAGAAGCTAAAGCGTCCGGTTATCAGGAAGGGGGTATCGTTAGTCAACAAGGCATGGGTCAAGGAGCGGGGCCGCAGGGTGACCCTGCTGCAATCAAACCTGTAGCGGAAGCAGCGGCTCTAGCTATTGCTGGTCAGCACCCCAATCCTGATGAAGCGATCGCCGCTTTCATTGCCATGTTCGGACAGGAAGCGTTTGTTCAATTCCGTGAGCAGATTCTTCAGGCTTTAGCTGGTAATCAAGGGGCGGTGACAGAAGGTTTAGTGGGCGCTCAACCTCAAGGGATGCAGCCCCAAGCACCTATGCCGATGGCGGCTGGTGGAATGGCCGATAATATTCCCGGGACTGTCGCTGGACAGCAGGATATTGCGGTATCCCCCGGAGAGTTCATTGTTCCGTCAGACGTTGTTTCCGGCATAGGGGATGGTGATACCAATTCAGGTGCGCAGCGTCTCTATAGCATGATGGATCGGGTACGCGAAAATCGTACCGGCACACAGAAACAACCGGCTCCCATTAACGTAGCGGGAGTGATGCCGAGATGAGTGAAGTCAGTCGCTTAATTGAGCCGCCGGAGTTCAAACAAGAGTCTGAATATGAGGTGTCCTTGGTTCTTCCGCCTTATGTAGATTCGGTATGGGCTAAAGCTCGGGTCATCTTGGAACCAGCGATCGACAGGAGTTATGGGCGTTGGAGTTCTCATGCTTTACGCATGGCTTGTCTTGCTGGACAGCAGCAGTTGTGGGTGGTGTTCGATGAGGATAGTGAGGTGGTTGGGGCCACTACTACTGAGTTTGTGGACTACCCTTCAAGGCGCGTGTTAGCGGTCCAGTTCTTGGGTGGAAAAGATTTGGATGAATGGGCAATGATTGCCATTGGGCGATTTGAATCATGGGCATCACAGCATGGTGCTGACGGTTTGGAAGCGGTAGGTCGTGAAGGTTTCTGGAAGTTGTTGTCCGAGGATGGATGGAAAAAGTCTTTCCAAGTATTTGAAAAGAGGTTGACGTAATGGGTAAGAGTAGAGGCAGCAGCACACCTCAGCCTACTGACCAAACGGTCTATCAGTCTAGGCTGCCTGAATATGCAGAACCTTACTGGCATCGTCTTATGGGGAGGACAGAGGCTGAAAGCCTTATGCCCTATACCCCGTATCCAGGTCAGCGGTTAGCGCATTTTTCTCCACAGGAAGAAGCGGCACTCGCTGCTTATGAAGAATTCTTTAGGCAGGGGGCTTCTCCCGAAAGACTTGCTTCAGGTCAGGCCCTGATTGAGGGTCTGGGTGCACTTGCCAGCCCTGATCAATGGTCGAAACAGCAAGCCTCGACTTACATGACCCCTTACATGGATGAAGTGGTGGCTATTCAGAAGCGTGAAGCAGGGAGGGACGCTGCAAAGATGCGTCAACGCTTACAGGAATCTGCGGCTAAGGCTGGGGCCTTTGGCGGCTATGGTTATGGTACGGCCTTGGGTGAGCTGGATAAGAGTGAGTTGGAGCAGTTATCGGATATTCAAGCGGTAGGTCAGCAGCAGGCATATACCGATGCGTTGGCCGCATTCCAAGCTGACCGTGAGGCAAAGCGAGCGGCAGCCGAAACACGTATGGCAGGCGCCCAAGCGGGTGCGGTGATGGGAGGTGATAGAGAGGCCTCTTTCCTAAATCGGATCAGTCAACTAGAACAAGCGGGGCAACGACGAAGGCAGTTGCGTCAGGCCAGCCTCGATGTCGGTTATGAAGATTTCCTCAACCAGCTGGGCTTCCCTCGCCAACAGCTGGGTTTCTACAGTCAAGTACTCCAAGGGATGCCGGTGACCCCGGGCCGCAACGTGAGCACGTATGCGCCTCAGCCTAGTGGGTTGTCGTCGGCGTTAGGCTTTGGTCTCGGTGCCTTGGGTATGATGCGAGGGATGGGAGGAGGCTTCGGCTAATGCCATTACCCAATATTATCCAGATGGAAGACGATCTCAAGAACGTCACCGATGACCAGCTGGTGGAGTACATGCAGAATCCCCCCTCGGGGATGCCGCAGTTTCTCACTCTGCAAGAGATGGATCGTCGTCGTGAGATGCGTGAATCCTTTCAGGCCACGCAGGGCCAGCCGTCACAGAATATTGCTCAAGAGCTGACGGCTTACACTGCGGGTGAAGGTCAGCAAGGGATTGGTAGTCTGCCAGCCGGTTCTGCTGGTGGTGCGGAGATGCAGTCCCGCATGAATGGGAATACGCCTGTTCCTTATGGAGGAGGAGAGGTGCAGTCCATGATGCAACCACAAGGGCAGGCCACGATGGGTGCACCACCGATGCCTAGAGGCATGGCTTCAGGCGGGGTGGTTGGGTACCAGAACCGAGGTCAGGTGAATCCTTTGGGAGGGGGCTCAGCTCCAAGCTCTTCTTATGTAGATAGCATTGCTTCCATGGGGGAAGATGATTGGGTGAGGCTAGTTCTCGGAGACCCTAATAGTAAATTTGATCAAGCATTAAATGTATTGTCTCTCAGTCTAATGGCTGTCCCGGTGGCTGGTTGGGCCGGTGCGGGAGCCGTTAAAGGTGCGCAGGTAGCAAGGTCTCTATATCGTTTAGCCAAGATGTCAGGCAAGTTGGGAGCGGATAAGACACTCGGGGGTATCGGAAGGTTATCGCAGCCTGGAATAAAGGGACAAACAGGTATTGCTGGACAGCCAAGGATGCCATCTGGACCCAGAGCTGGCACAGACCCATCAGGTAGGTCTAGAGCCGGTCGGCCTATCACCATGGAGGAGGCGGGCAGGCGTGCATTGAATCCGCGTAATCCTGAAGCTAAAGATTTAATGCGTGGGATAAAACCGTATGCTGTTGGAGCCGCTGGCACGGGCTTGGGTATAAGGGCGCTTACTGGTGGCCAAGGTGGGGAGGCAGCGGATCAGACCACGCCAATTGGGTCCCGTAATGTTGTCCCGGCTGCTGATGATTATTGGGACGATCGCGGTCTCGATTTCGTTCCCGATCAAGACGTGCCTGTGATGACGGAGACAGATCAATATGGTGTGACGAGACCAATCGTTCGACCTGAAACAACTGTTCCTGATGAAGAAGTTGTTACCGAAACTACAGGAAAGGCGCCGTCTACAGGCACTGACTATGCTTCTTACCTAGAAGAGATACAGGCGCTGGAACGAACGTCAGAGCAGATACAGGGTGATGCCATCACCAACGCCTTGATTGAGTTGTCAGGTTTGGCAGGTGCAGCCACGAGAGAAGAAACCGCTGAGGTAATAAGGAAGGCGGGGCGCAGTGCACAAGGTGTTCGAGAGACTGGTAACAAAGAGCTTCGAGAGAATGTGCTGGCGCGGATGGAGATCGAAACGGCTGCTGATCAAGCTGAACTTAACAAGCGCAGGACTGAATCCGAGATCAGGTATAGAGACGCGCTGGCGACTCAAGCTGAATATGCTGGATTACCCGCAAACATTTACCAAGAGGCCTTAAAGGAAGCCGCGAAGGCTAATGGCGTGACTCCGAAAGGAAAGTCGTGGGCCACTCTAGGTCTTAGCTTTTTCAACCCCGCCCACAAGCAGTTATTCATTGATGCCTACCTTGCCGATAAAGGTCTGACCATGGCGGATGTACTAGAAGCACAGAGTGCTTCTCCAGTTGGGGGTGGTCGTACCTTTGAGAATATTGCAGAGGTTAGACGGGATGCGGCAGGTTCTTAGTTCGTGGCGTTTTTAAGCCTTCCTGATGGTAATCGTCTAGCGATTCCAGACAATCCTACTGAGGCATATCTCGATAATCTCGAATCCGAGCTGGCTCAAATTTACCCGGAAGAGTACGGCGAGCGTACTGTCGCTGGCTATGTCTCTGAGTTTGGTAAGGCGATTCCGCGTGGATTGGCGAGCACGTTTCTTACTGCGGCTGAGGGTGTGGGTTCGCTTGCTAATGCTGTTACGGATTCGGTTGGCCTCGAAAGTCTTATCGATGCAGGCGAAGAGAACGAACTGATCTCGATAGCTAGGGAAGGTCGCGAAGCTTTGAATGAAAGCTTCCTCGGTGCCGACGCTGCCTATCGAGACAAGTGGATCACCAAGGCTGGGGAAGCGCTTGGGTCTTTTGCTTCCTTCGCCATCCCTGGCACCGCTGTAATGAAGCTCACTTCCTTGCAGGGCGCCAAGGCTATGCTCCCGATTCTTCCTCTGGCTTCCACGGCGGGAGCGGGGGAGGCAAGTCAACGGGTGGAAGCGGCCCGAGCTTCCGGCTTGAACGTGACGCAGGAACAAGAGAATGCGTCAGTCATGTGGGGTTCCCTCATTGGGGCCACTGAACTGGCGCCTGTCCATAACATCCTCAGACGAATCAATAAGCTCGCCCCGCCTAAGTTCAAGAACGTATGGATGAACCGTATCCAAGAGGCCGTGGTCTCTGGTGGCCTTGAAGGTGCGCAGGAAGTTGCGGCCAGCCTCATGCAGGATGCAGTGGAGAAGGGCTACTACAATCCCGATCTGGATTTCGGGGAAAGCTGGTGGGAAGAGTTCACCTTGGGTGGATTCGCTGGCTTTGCCGGAGACCTAGCACTGCGGGCACTGGGTGGACGACGCTTCTCCGTTACTGATCAAGGCTGGCTCGATAAAGAAACCGACTCACGCAAGCGGCGTGCTGAGGGTCTTGAGCGCCAGCGTGCTGTCTTAGAGCAAGCAGAGAAAGACCTCACCTTCCCGGCGCTCCCTGCGCCAGACCCCGAATTAACCCCTGACCAGATAACGATTGAAGACGGGGAAGACCCCGTTGCTTTTGCCAACCGTCTATCTATTACCCTCGGCGATCGATTCCCCCTCAATACCATATGGTCAACCGTCCCGGTCAGCGAAGGACTTGTGTCTGTGCAGGATCGAGAGGGTGTGACGTATGGTCAACCGATGACGCTGGAAGAGGGCACCATTGTGGCCGGTGAACTCAACAACCAGCAGTTCGCAGATGCTATCAACCGTGAGGTGAACAACAAGATTGCTCTGACTGGTGACTATCCATCCGGGCGTCAGCGACGACTGGTCGAAGAAGCAGGCCAGCGCATTCTCGATCCTGAGCAGTTCACCTTCCCTGCCTTTGCCATTGATTTCTATGGCGGTACCACCAGCCTAGACGAGGGTTACAACGAGTCCCTGACGTGGCAGGAGATTGAGGAGGAGGGGCAGCAGCGACCTTGGCGCAAGCTCACCAAGACTCAGGAGATGAACAAGGCACGAGCTGCTGAAGGCAAGCCTCCTCTCAATAATTTTTCTGTAGAGCAGGCAAAACAAGCGCTGACGGAAGAACAGTTTAGAGCCATGGTGGATGGCAAGGTCGAGGCGCTGACCAATGCGGGCATCATTTATACCCAAGAGTACGTGGATGACTTGGTGGTGTTGGCCAAGGAGCGCACGGCTAAAGGCAAGCTGAGCAATAAGAAAGAGTCACGTCAAGCCCGGGAAGAACTCAAAGCCTTAGAAGATGCGTTACTGGTAGAGGCGGTGGAAGACCCAGCTGAGACAGGGATGCCAGAGAAGCTGCGCTTTGGCCGCTATAACCTCATTGCTGATCAAGCGGAAGCGCGTGCGCTCAAGCGCATGGCGAGGGTGGTGGACAAGAAGTTCACTACCCGTGGGGTACGGCCCCCGCCTGGGATGGGAGAAAATGTACACCAGACCCGGGCTGCACTAGAGACTATTGCTCAGCAAAAGAATATTTCCTTTGACCCGAGCAGCCCAGCCTGGAAGTTCTTCTTCAAGCAGGTCACCGGTAAAGAAAAGCTCGGGCCGGTACGACGTGCCCACCGCAAAGCTGATGAGATGTCTCCCGATGAGACAGCGCTGGTGTGGCTCGAAATGATGCAGCTACCCAGCTTCCCGACACTAACCACCCTCCCTGATTTCTCCCCCTCCTCGCTGAATGCGAACCAGTACGACGCAGCTAAGACTGCCGTCATTGCCAGCGGTCGTGTCAGTAATGATCTCCTCAAAGAGGCGATGTCTATCGAAGGGCGCAAGGTACGCAGCGCCACGATCAGTGAGGCACGACGCCTGCTCGCCGCTGAAGGAGTTATCCCCACCCCACAAAGTCGATCGGTAACCGAGGTCGGTGAACCGGCACCTACAGAAGATGTAGTTACTATCAATGAACCTGTCACGTTGGCAGAGGACACCGACCTTCAGGTCAAGATAACCCGAGACGTTATGGATAAAACCGTGCGTGGTCGTGGGGTCAATAACATTAACTCTCGTATTTTAGGCATCATAGACGCCGCCACAGGGCGCGCTAGGGATTTAGAGACAGGCCGTGAGGTCATCGGCAGTGAAGCTCTGGCGTCCTATAGCGCGGCTCTCAATCGCGTTACGGTGGTAGTGGGTGAACTCGATCCTGCTGTTACTGAGGAGATGCTGGCTCAGGACGTTGCCGGTCGGGTCAACCATGAATTGATTCATGCTATGCGTGAACTCGATCTCTTTACTGAGGGTGAATGGAAGGCGCTGACTAAGTACGCCGAGAGTGCGATCGAGCCTATCTCGGGACTCACCTTCCTTGAACGCGCTCAGCTTCCGCGAGATCAAGGCGGTTATGCGGATCAATCCATCACCATCCAGATAGAAGAGTCGGTTGCTGAACTGTATCGCAACCATGTACAGGGCCTGCTTGAGAAGGCGGTGACAGGTAAGCCACGTAGCTTGCTCGATCGGATCACCCACTTCTTCTCTCGCATGGTCGAGGTGGTACGAGGTACACCCGACGCCCTTGGGGTACTCGAAGCCATCACCTCGGGAGAGATTGGTGGACGTCCGGCTGAGATCAGAACCCTACGTGAGACCGAGGCAGAGATACGCGCATTAGAAGAGACACCGACCACTGCGGTACCCGGTGCTCGTGCAGCTGATGCCCCTCCCGAAGCCATTGTGGGTGAGCGTGTGTCCGATCTGCCTCCGCCTTCCGATCGTGAGATGCGTGGGGGGTGGTACGGCCCTGAGCAGGGTATGCGTCCCATCGGGGAAATTCCGCACAACGAACTCACGCAACAACAAAGAGATCAACTGCGGCGTATGTCGAAAATGCACTTTGATACCACCACGGTTTGGTATCACGGCACATCTGAGGTTGTTGAAGGGGCTGGTGAGGATACCGAAGCCTTCGACATGTTCATGTCTACACGAGATAAAGGTTGGGACTCGCAATGGATGGCTGATCTCGGCACTTGGTTTACGGATGAGCCACAAGTCGCGGATCATTTTGCTAGGGCAGAGGATGGTTACATCCTGCCCGCCTATCTCCGCATGAGAAATCCAAAAAATTTCTATGGGTATGAGGCTTTAGAAGAGGACTATGCAGAGAGTCCAGCGGCCTCAGTCCAAGAATATGTAGCCAATCTGCAAGCAGAGGGTTACGACAGCATTGAGATTGAGAGCAGCTTTACCGACGTTGAGGTTAGTCGAACGGACGCCGTTGTCTTTGAATCCGATCAGGTTCGATCGGCGATATCTGCGAAGTTCGATCCGGCTAGAGCAGCAGAGCCTGGTCTACGTGAGATGCGTGCGCCCACGCAAGAGCAGATAGATGAGGCGGTGGCCACGGTGGATCAGCAAGCGGAGGAGGCGGTAGCCAACGGTACAGTCCCTCGCTTCAGTACCAAAGCATCACCCGAAGCCAAGTACGTTGCGCTTAACCCCGATGAAGGGATGAAACTCCCACAGGATATGTCTGAGCGATTCATGCTCAGCAATGTTCCTGTGCTTCCAGACAGAATCCAAAAAATTATGAACCGGCGCCTCCCGTATGAGCCGGAGGGTCAGCGTGAGACATTTGGTCAAAGGGTGTTGGGCACACTTAACGTTGAGTCTGGGTCCGAACTAGCGACTCGCCTACGGGAGGACCTTGTTTATCGCTATGCCCGGTGGGAACCCATCGGTCGAGAGATGGCGGCTAAGGATGCGCGCACCCTATGGGCTGACAGCTCGGCCATTGCCGCCATGAACATGGCTGATTTATCCGGCGGTTACATTGCCAGCGCATGGAAGTGGGGACAGATCGCCTATAAGGACGGTGGCTACATGGTCGAGGATGTGGCCATGGAGAATGGGGAGATGACGGGCGGCTTGCTCGACATCCTTGAACCCATCTACAAGGACCAGAACAAGTCTCGGTTGTGGCAGCTGTACATGATTGAGCGCAGGGCACGTTACTCCAACTCGCAAGGGAAGCTGCTCGACATTCCAGACAGTGAACTCAAGAGTGAGTGGGACGATGTGTCGGCAGAGGTGGAGGCCAACTACCCCGAACTCATTGAGGTAGCGGAGAAGTACGACGCCTGGAACAACCAGCTCATACAATTCATGACTGACACGGGGCTGGTCAACAAAGAGACAGCCCAAGAATGGATTGACTCCTCCTTCTACTACCCGTTCTACCGCCAGATGGAAGGTGAAGAAGCGGGCCGGGATCGGGTATTCAAGACACGGCTGATGACCGGGGCTAATTCCCTCGTGCGGCAGAAGCTTGAGGGCAGTCGGCGTGAGTTCATTACCGATCCTATTGAGGCGATCGGTAAGAACCTTTCGGCGGCTATCACCGCAGGCATGAAGAACGTTGCGGGCCAGCGGGCCATGCGAGATGCGGTAGCTCTCGGTTACGGGGAGGAGGTCAAGCAGAAGAAGGATGGCAACTACACCATCCTGATTGATGGTAAGGAAAGACACTACGCTATCGGTGATCTTCAGCTGGTAGCCTCGTTGATGTCGATGAGTCAAGGGGAGCTGACCCCGATCATCAACGTGCTGGCTAAGCCTGCGTCCCTGTTGCGTAGCCTTGTCACCAAGTCACCTGACTTCATGGCAGCAGCCATCTTCCGTGATGTGGGTTCAGCTGCTGTGACCAGTGGTGCGAGCCTACCTAAGCTGGCTGGTGCGGTGAAGAATGCCTTCGGTCCACTTGAGAACATGGAGCGCCGGGGCTTTGGTCTTGGCTATGACTTTCAAAATGATCCTAGACAGGTCAAGGAATGGTACAAGCAGGAGTACCGCAAGCGTGGAGTTGGTGGCCATGGACTAATGCCCATGGATGCGTTCCGTCGGGTATGGGATGCGTTAGGTCAGGCCAGCACCCGATCGGATGTGGCTATTCGCCAGTCGGTTTATGAAGATGTGCTCGCCAGAACAGGCAATGAAGCTGAGGCAATCTATCAGGGCTGGGAGGTGATTAACTTCTCCCGTCGTGGCGCTAGTCCAACGTTCCGCGTACTGACCGCATCCATTCCTTTCCTTAACGCCAGAATCCAGGGCCTCGATGTGTTTTACCGTGCCGCACGAGGGCGCTACTCCTCTGATCCACGTAAGAATAAAGAGATGGTGCGGCGTACATTCATCTATCGATCGCTGTTGATGGCTGGATTGACCGGTCTGTACTACGCACTGGTGAGTGACACCGAGGATTACAAAGAGGCCACCACCATTGAAAAGGATATGAACTACATCATCCCCGTACTGGGGGGATTAAAATTACCGGTGCCGTTCGAGGTGGGTTTCTTATTCAAGACGATGCCGGAAAAGATATTGGACACCATCTACGGTACCAGTACCGGGGGTGATTTAGCAGGAACAATAGGCCGGGGATTCGGTAGCACCTTTGAATTTAATCCTCTTGGAATTCAAGCGATCGCCCCGCTGGTGGAGATGTACTACAACAAAAGCTTCTTCACTGGTAGAGAGATCGTGCCTTACTACATGCTCGGACAGGAGAGCTTCATGCAAACGAGATGGGATACCCCGCTCTTTGCACAGAACCTAGGGAAAGCTCTGAACATTAGTCCGTTAAAGATTGATCATCTGATGCGTGGGTACACGGGCACGCTCGGTACCTATGCCATTGATCTATCTGATGCGGTGGCACGAGAGTTCGCCGGTCCTGAGTATCAGGTACCCAAGCGGTTACAGGATTTCCCTGTAGTCCGACGCTTCTATCAGGGTGTTGGGTCAGGCTACCAGCAGATGTTCTACGATCTGGACTCTGATGTGCAGCGCATGGTGCAGACCTTCAACAAGCTTCAGAAGGATGGGCGCATGGACGAGGCCTATGCTTACTATCTCACCCGTCCTGAGTTGCTTGAGTCCAAAGAGATGGTCAACGCCATCAGTCGCTTCATGGATAGCTACCGGGAACGACGTGATGCTATTCGTAATTCGGACATACCCGATGACACCAAGCGTGATCTCCTCGATCAGCTTGATGAGGAGAAGAACCGTCTCCTCAAAGAGATTCCTCAGATGCGCAAAGATATTGGCTCCCCTTTCCTCCGTCTAGGGAATACCGTAGGACTCTGATTAAGTCATAACCGTCATGGCTGTCATACCTTTCCCCAGAATCTGCTACATCTGCTACATCTGCCACAAATCCCCCCGAATCTCTCCCCACCCCATATAATCATTGACCAGCTAAAAAATTATAGTGTCCTGGCCAGGTGCTACAAAAATTCCTGTGGTACTTTGTGAACAAGCTGTGAACAAGATGTGCAGAGGGTAGGTAGGAAACGTGGTTATAGCCCACGTAATCATTAGCTTGTAAATAAATTATCGGGACCAGGCGTTTTCCACGCTTATGCTTCACAAGCTACATAAATACTACAGTGGGTTAAAGTTCCGTATGATTCACCATGACTGGTCGACAAGACGCAGCGGTGGGTCGGGTCACTCTTCTTTGGTTTCTTCTTCGATGACGTCCGTCAGTTTCTCTAACGCATTAGCAATGCGCACAAGTGCATCGAGTAGGGACTCGATCGCTTCCTCTTCTTCCATTACCAGTGAATCAAATGGGTGACGTTAGACTTGAGTTCGGTGATCTCAATGATGGAGCCGACGCCGTAGTTCAGGGCGTCAGCAAAGCCATGTGCTTCGGTAGCATCATCAAAGTAGGCAAAGCCTGAAGCATCACGGCGAGAGAAATCCCCCCGTGTTTCGTACAGGCGCAAGAGATGGGTTGCTCTTTCAAACCGAAGTTCAAGCTCAGCGAGTATTTCTTCAGTGATGAGCGAGTCCAATTCATTCATGCAGTGTCACTGTTTGGTCCAGTCTCTCTGATTTTAATAGTCTGATTCTAAAGAAACCATCATATTTTGGATGTAATGCGTGAAACAATCTCGCGTAGTAGGCGATGTAATCGTTGGGAATCTTGAAGTCAGCGTGCCTCGTGGTGATGTCGGTGTGCCAGCGGATGCGCTGGATCACGGCCCAGTGGGAGTAGTGTTTATGTCCCGCATGGATCACCTCATACGTGTACTTCTCAAACAACTCCCACACCATGGGGTTCTTCTTGTGCCATGCCCACCACTTCATCTTCTCAATGCTATGACCGCCCCCATTGGGGAGCTTCTCTTCAGAACGGGATGCTTGATTCAAAATCTTCGAGCAGTTTAGTGAACTTCTCCTGCGCCTCCGTGTTGGTGGATAGATCGCTGCGGCTCTCGATCTTGAGATGGGATCGTAATGCTTCAGCAGCCCCGGCTTCGGTGGTGGCTGAGGGGTACCCAAGGAATTGCAGATGCTTCTGAAACGCCGGGTTCCGACAGACCATGCCTGACTTGGTGATGTACGCTCGGCCCTTCTCCTCTTCCTCCCGGGTCAGTTGGGTTACGGGTTGCTCGGTATCTGGATTGATCTTGCTCAGTGCGCAGTAGTAGCGTGAGCCAAGGCGATCGTTGAACAACTCGAAGGGCACCTCGTCGGGATGAATGGACAGTACAAGGACATGTCCATTCTTATCCTGACGCATGGCAACCTTGACCGACTCGAAGCTGATGAGATCGTCGGCGTTCAAAAGGGAATGTCCGGTATGTCTTCGGCTTCAGGCGGTTGCGCTTCTTCCCTGCGCTTGCGTGCTATCTCTAGGCGCATGAAGATGTAGTTCTGTTCCGCTGGCGGTCGGGATACCCGGTCCCACCCGGCCAGTTCGATCTCAATCTCTTGCGCACCATCCCTAGCCTTTTCGACCAGCGCCTTCAGGAAGAGGCGAGTCATGGTGATCTTGCCCCGTCGATCGGGTTGCTTAGACCCCGGCTCCTTGTAGTCGTTCTTGTAGAGAACCGCTTCGATCTTCGGCTCTTCGGGATATTTCGAATCAGGCATGTTCCTTCTCCTCGTTAGCAGATTGTTCTTCGTCTTCAGTCAATTCGAGCCTGCGCTTCGTGAAAGCATCTTTGACAGTCTTGAAAAGATCGGGGTGATCCGACTGAAGCTTGTCGATTGCGGGTGAGTTTGTGTTCCAGAAGTCCAGCAATGAAGGGACGGTTGGTTCAGTCTTCGCCCATGTAACACACAGTTCGGCAGTCAACTCAAGATCACCGCGTGTCATCAGGTTGGCAATCATCTCATCGGTCTCAGCCCGTTTGGTTTCATAGTCTTCTGGGAATCCGTTGTCCTCGGATGGGTCGACGATCTCTTCCTCGATCTCCTCCATGACCTCTGGTTCAGACTCCTTCACCTTGGCCGCTTTCTTGACAGGCTCTTGCGGGATGCCTTCACCGCCATAGATATAGTGGCCCAAACCTAGGAGTGCGAGGCACTTGGTCAGGCACCGCATCTTGGTATCCGACACCTGTCTGGCGTTTGGATTCCTCACTGCGTTGTTGCGGTTGTCCATCACCGGGAGCCACATGGTTCGACTCAGGCCGTTGGGTGTGGCGTTGGGAATGGTTACCGTACATTCGACTTCGGCTGAACCATCAGCAAGTGTCCGATGGGACTGACCATCGAACTCGGTGAAGACAAAGGTTGCTTCGGGGTAGTGTTCCATCAAGGTACCCCAAGCCCACGCCCAAGAAAGGTAGGTCAAGCCCATCTTCTCCTCGGTGTGCTCGTTCACATTCACTTGGGACAGGGTGTCCCAAACATCTCGATACAATAAAGCCATCAGGCTTCCTCCACTTCTCGTTTGAATTGATCGCACCAATCTTTGACTGGACAATAGTTATTACAACGGATTGCCTCGCCGGGTCGGTGCTCCACGTAATGCTTTTCTTTCAGAGCTTCGTTCGCCTCTTCCGATGAGTCGTACAACTTTACTGCTGACTTGCGGCCTTCCTTCATCAAGGCCCACTTGTCTTGTCGTTTCCACCGTTCTTCATCAGTGCAAAAGGGAAGCTCTTCCCCAAAGGTGAGGCGTCGGAACGCCTCCTTGTGCAGGCGCACACGTTCCAGCACATAGGTCTCTTGATCCTCGAATGACCACATCGGTATAGGTACCAGTACGGCATCCGCTTGCGGATAGTTTGGATCGTTCTCTGCCCGCGCTCGGTTACGGTCACGCAGGAAGGCGACCACAAACAGTCCCTTGCATGGGATGCCCTTGGTCTTCTCAATCAAATAGGCATAGGCGTTGGCTTGGTTAACCCACTCGGATTTGGGTTCACCGTTGGTGAGTGATACGGTGCCCGTGTACTTGTAATCGAAGGCCATGAAGCCATCTTCATCGATGTGTTGTAGGTCGATCTGACCTGATATTTTCCAGCCATCGATGTTGATGAAGATTCTTTCTTCAGCAATATGTGCGCTGTCTGCGCCAAGTTGAGCCAGCTTGTGCAAGGCGGTGCCAATGAGCGGGGCGATCTGATCTACTACGTCGACTACTACTTCGTCTTCACGCCCCCGTTCAAGTGCCACCTTCCTCGGCGAGTCAATGATCTGGGTGATGGTGCGATTGCTACCGCCCGCATCGTATTCCCGCATCGATCGTCTGACTGCGTTGACCACGGGTGCGGGTAGGTTACTGTTGTTGGTTAGCTGCATAATGATTAGCGGTTACGCCAGCGCTCTTTCCCTCTTTTCATTGCGCTGATGGGTTTGAATGGATCACGTACCAAAAGGTTGGTGTCTTTCACCCATCGATAACTCGACGTTCCACTCACCCCGGTGTGTACTTTTTTAATCTTTCCGCCTTTCGCCTCGAACTCTTTGATCTGTTTTTCTAGGAGTTCTCGTTGTTCTTCTTTCGTTGTGTTCATGTTGTCTCGCTAAGAGCGTGGCGGTTGGTGCCGTTCAGCGCCATATGTTCCAGCCCCTAGGGGCAAGAGCCGAGGAGCGCCAGTCACAGAACCTTTGTGCATCGATGCCGCCACCCACCGACCGAGTTTCCCTCGGCCCTTCAACTCGGTAACCTTCTTTTTTTCAGGGAGCGTGGCTGTCCCTCCGTGTCCACGTCGACTAGCCATACTCTCTCCTGTTGTGTACCCAAAAGCAGGATGGCTTTACATAGGCGGGAGGCGATGCCCATGTAAGTGAGGAGACGTATCTCACCCGTCTTCTCAAACTCTCGGGGCTGCATCATCCTGATCTGGCCAATGGTCTTGTCATCACGGAAGAGGTCAAGACTTTGAGATGCCTGCAAACGGAACCGCTCACTGGCATAACGTTTGTCGGCTCCGCATGATTTCACCAACGAAAGACATAAGCGTCCCATTAATCCAGTCTTGAGATCGTCATAGCGCAGGGACGCTAGGTGCGAGTAGTCGGAGTCTCGGCTGGCTTTTTTCTTTTCCTTCTTCTCTGGTTTTTTCTCAACCGTATTCGGTTTGTCATCCAGTATTTCCTTGACTGATCGCGCCGGACTCACCGTCCACCTGTCCGCTTGTTTCCGCTGCGCTCTGGTTGGCTCTTCGGACACTTCAATAGCGGCGACCTCCGCCGCTTGGTTCCTTGAAATGAAGAATGGTTTCTCTTCCGTCGCCTTCTGCTCTCGCGCCCTCTTCCTTTCCAGACGCTTCCTCCACTTAGCGCCTAACTCAAAAGGATCTTTCCCTTCCTTTAGACAGGTTATAGCCTCCTGTTTCCGTGAACGCGCCGTATCGAGATCAACATCTGGATACCCGCCAATAGTTATTGATCGCCTCTTCGTCCCCATCGCGTAACTTAAAGCCCACGTCTTTTTGCCGCTGGCATAGACGCACAAATGCAACCCGTTGCCATCGAACAACTTATATCGCTTATCCCTAGGTTCCGCCGACTCTATTTCTTCCACGGTGAGCTTGGCTTTCCTTCGTGTGTTCCGTGGACTGTAAGGGTGCTTCTTGGAAGAAATCGCCTTGACCACCTCCGTCTCGACGACCTCTTCGACCTCTGTGCCGGGGTCGGTGAGCGCATCGTAGATTTCCGTGAGCATTTCCGCATTGCGCTTCACGTCCTCATGCATCTCGTGGTAGTTGAGTTGGAGTTGGTGATCCATCTCTCGAACGAATGCGTTGTAGTGGTTTACCTGTCTAGCTAGATCAGCAATCTTTTCCTCTAGCTGACTGACTATTCCAGCGCTTCTCGATGACTGGTCCTTCAACTTATTAATTCGAGTAGCGACCTTGGGATTTTGAGTTAGTCGGTATGCCTCCCGATGTACGCTGTTGTCTCCCATGTGTTCGGTTTGATAGGCATCCCTGTACGCCTCCGTGTGATTGCGTCCATTGGCAACCAGCATTGCAAACTTATCCTGCTTGGGTGTCAGAGACCCACTGGGTATAGGTTCCCGGTTACTGAATGATTTGAAAAATTTGAACATAGGTTCGACTCCTATTTGGTTCGGAAAATGTTGACTCCCGTGGCTGTCTTGACCACAGAAAATTTCTTTTCGGCGAGGTCTGGATCGGACTTGCTTTCGCGATGCACCCTCACTCTCACTTGGGTGATAGCACGTCTGAACTCAGCCTGATCCTCTGTCTCAAGGGGAAGAAAGATACCTTTCCCTAGAGGAATTAAATCGAGAGTGAGATCGACGTGTCGCAGCCATATACCTAGAGGCATTGTCACAATTTGATTCAGCTTACGAACTCGTTGGTCACTCACTGGCATTTCACCTATACATCGAGATGTAGATATTTACAATATAACCATTGTATGTTCTATTGCAAGTATGCGTTCCATTTCAATGACCATCCTCGGTGAACCAGCTTCCAAATCCAACAGTCGGAAGGTGGTTCTCATCCGGGGAAAGGTCCGGGTGATCAAGAGTGCAAAGGCATTGGCCTATGCCAAGACGTTTGCTCAGCAGTGCAAAGTCTTGGACCCTCCGATTGAAGGCGACATCAAGCTCAGCATCCATATCTTTTATCGCACGAGGCGACCTGACCTGGATGGGTCGCTGATCATGGATTGTTTGCAGGGTCCCGTCTATGTCAACGATCGACAGGTCAAGGAACTTCATCTCTTTCATCACATCGACAAGGAGAATCCGAGATCGGAGATCAGAGTGACAGAGTTACGTTAGCGCAACAGAAGTTTGTTCGAAGGATGGAGCTGAGTCGCAAGGTTCTTTACCAAGCCATCCGAGATTCGGCCAGCGTCAATGACTTGGTGCGGAAAGAGATGATGGAGTGGGTAGCGTCGGATGATTTCGTGGTGGTGGTATCGATGGCGGGGTGGAACCCTGTTGAGATGCGTAAGTTGATCGGAGATTTAATCGAAGAACCGATTGAGGTACGCAAGCAATACGTGCTGGAGATACTGCCGACTTTAGGTTTGTTAAGTGAGGAGAGTGGAGATAATGACTAGAGGGCTATTGATTCTAGTGGGGGTCACCCTTGCGGTGACCATTGGTGTAGCGTACTTCGCGCAGTCGAAGATCGTGGTAGCAGTGGACAAGGCAGAGCAGGCCGAGACGGTGGCTGACCTTGCGATGGGGGTAGCGAATTCCTTAGAGGATCAGGTCACTCGTGTGACCGAGACGACGCAGGACGTGGTGGATTCGATGGGATTCCTGACGGAGAAGATGCGCAACGTCACCGAGATATTGGATCAGTACGAGCGGTTGGTTTACAGCTGGCAGGATGAGGGGGTGCAAGACCGTAAGCGTCTGGCCGCCGATCTCAGGCGAGAGATGCGTGACGCAGAGGCTAGTCAGTTGCGTTCGATCGAAGGTCTCTCGGACCAGCTGCTGTCACTCATCGTGGCGGTGGAGTCCATGGATCGCAGGCTGTTGGCGTCGACCTTGACGAAGGCACCCGCTCCCCCTCCCCTTGCTGATGTCGTGGATGTGGTGGATAAGGGACCGGTCAAGTGCCCGACCACGGCGCTCAATGCGGATGCTAAGAAATCTATCTTGCGTCGTGCTCTAGAGCGCGCACCGGATACGGGGTCCCACATTGTCAGAGGTACCTTCAACATCAGCAGTGAAGGTGAGACGACGGACATTGGGGTCACGTCGGACACTGCGTCTTCTCGGTTACGCACCGCTGTACGCAAGTACCTGAACGCGCTGGTGTGGGATCAATTGGCTGATGGTTTTGTGGACTGCGAGATTCAATTACGACTGGAGGTTTCCTAATGAGCAAGATGGGTAATTACATTATCGAACAGCAGGAACTTTACTCATCCCTTGTATGTGAGTCGGTGCCTGACAGGGACATCATCAAAGCATTCGAGCGTTCCTTCAACATGAGTGAGGCTGAAGCACGCCGATCAGTGGAGGTCTTGGGACGGGATGATTGGGAGCCGATCTAAAAAAAGGCGCCCCGAAGAGCGCCTTAGTGAGTCACGGGAGTCGAAGTCGTGACTCGGTGTTCTGTCGAGGGGAAGGTAGCCTATATGAATAATCTCGCAGATCACCTAGGAAGTTCCTAGCCCTAGGTCAGGGCTAGTTGACTTAGATTGCTAGGAACATCCTAGAAGAGATTGTAATAACAACTGCGGTTCAATGTAAACTAACCGCTCAACTCGGAGTCGAAACATGTCATCAAACCTGAACGATCTGATACGTGCTGAGGCACGTCAGATCAACCACGTCGGTGAACTAAGAATCAAGTGTCCCGAATGTTCAGAAACCCGCAAGAAAAAACACGAACGAACCCTCAGCTGTCGAGTCGACGGTGACTCCATCGTCTACTACTGTCATCACTGCAACCTGAGCGGCGTCATCAACGACGAATCTCCAGGTCCCGTGCAAACAACAAATTTTTTTAAGCCTAGCCGGGTGGTGCCGATCGCCGAGGTTGGTCCAACTCAATCATTAACCAGTGAATGGATTGATTGGTTGGCACTGCGGTCATTGTCCAAGGCTACGGCGGAACAGTTTGGTCTGGTGTGTGGCGAACGCCACTGCGGGGGCAAGACATCCGAAGCCATTGGCTTTCCCTACCGTAGCGATGGGCACATCACCGCTATCAAGTGGCGCACCAGTGACAAGCGTTGGACGCAAGAGGGAGCGGCCCGAACTTTCTGGGGTATGGAGGCAGTCAACCCCGAGCATGAGTTCCTGTGTGTAGCCGAAGGTGAACTGGATGCCATGGCGCTCAGGGAGAGCGGGGTGAGTGCGATCTCTGTCCCGAATGGTGCTCCCACCCAAGTGTCAGAGAAGGCCCTGTCACCAGAGCAGGACAAACGATTTGCCTATGTGTGGGCAGCGCAGGAATTCCTCGAAGGCTGGAGCAAGATCATTATCTGTGGTGACACCGATGCTCCCGGCAAAGCCCTGTCTGAAGAGCTGGCCCGTCGGATCGGTCGGGCGAAATGCTGGCGTGCGGTGTGGCCTGATGGATGCAAGGACGCGAACCAAACGTTGATGGAGTATGGTATCGGGACACTGCGTGAGTGTGTCGAGAACGCCGAGCCGTTTCCCTTGGCGGGGTTGTTCGGCGCTGACCACTACGTGGATCAGGTCTCGTCGCTTTACAACAAGGGCGTGATCAAGGGAAAGAGTACGGGGTTCGCCTCGCTCGACCCTTACTACACCGTAGCTGACAGCGCACTGACCGTAGTCACCGGTCTGCCATCGGCCGGAAAGTCACAGTTCTGCGATGCAGTCACGGTCCATCTGGCAAGACAACATGACTGGAAGTTTGCCATGTGTTCGTTCGAGAACCCCACGGATTTGCATTGTGCCAAACTCGCCGAGCAGTACATTGGCCTGCCATTTTTTGAATCGCCCGAAAGGGATCGCATGTCGCAAGCTCAAATGGAAGAAGCCATGGCATGGGTTGCCGACCACTACGTCTTTATCGATCAGGAGGATGGATCGGGTGCGACGATTGATGACATCCTCGAACGTTTCCAGTCCAGCGTCTCTCGATTAGGGATAAGAGGCGCTTGCATCGACCCATTTAATTACATTGAGATGCGGGGTGAGGCATCGGAAACTCACCTGATCAGTGACATGCTGACCAAGGTGCAGAACTTTGCCCGAGCTAACTCGGTACACGTATGGTTCGTCGCTCATCCAACCAAGATGCAGCGGGATGGCGGTAGGATTCCGGTGCCCGAAGGCAATGATATTTCTGGGAGCTTTGCGTGGTTTGCGAAAGCCGACATCGGCATGACCGTAGGCCGAGGCATGATGCCGAACACTGCGGATATAACGATCTGGAAATGTCGGCACAAGTGGCATGGGTCACACGGCAGTACGACCTTGCAGTTTGACCCCGACACCGGTCGATATTTTGACGAGGACGATAGCGATTTTGACTGGGACTTCTGACCTTTTCGACATCGGCACACGCCAGCTTGAGAGTCATCACGAGATGGCGCTCGAACAGGTCGACGGAACGAAGAATATTTTCCGAGCTAGGGTTATCGATCAGCGAGAGATCGACCGGCTCTTCCATGCCGGGGAAATCAACCGACACCAATACGCCATGGCCGAGCGGCTATTCGATTTGGCCGTGAAGGCGGGCTGCTACGTGCGCGGAATAAATATTTCCGAGCTAATCATTGCAGGTGGTCCCCCAACGGGAACAGATATTGGTTCAGTCGTGGGGTTGCGTGCGTTGGCATTCACTCGGGCAGTCCGGGCGATGCGCATGAAGGTCGGTGGTGTGGCGCAGTGGGTGTGTGTGGTGGTGGTGGACAACCGCAAGGCCGAGCAGCCAGAAGAACTGACTGCCCTGCGCATGGGGTTGAACGTGCTCAGAGAGCATTGGGAACCGCAGGTGCGACGTGATCCACGTCGGCGGATTGCCGCCGCTGTTGCGCCCAGTGTCGGATGATGTGACGCACTTGCGCACTCATCGACCGGTCCTCTTCCTCGGCCATGGTTGCGAGTAACCGATACTCCGTCGGGTTTAAGGACAGGTGCAAGCTCAGCTTGCCGTCCTCGTTAGGTTTCTGTGCCATCTGATCCTCCTAGTTGATTGGTTATGTTGCACCCATGCTTGGTTGCAAGGCGGTCGGCCTCGCGCAAGGCATCGGCCTTGTTCTCGAACGATTGAATCCCTACCGGTACGTGGTAGGTGAGACCGCTGAGTGTGTGCAAGGTCTCTTCACCCGGCTCCCAGACTGGGTGCCCTCTCGCATTGACAGCGACCACGATGAATTCATCATCGACCGCTTGAATCACGACGTCTTTGACCTCACTCATCGTCTCAACTCCTTATATTTATTAGCCATGTAAAAAATTAAAATTCCCCAGCTCTTTCCGCAGCTCAACTGTCCGACCACTACGCGCCTAATAAGCACGCGCTTTGCCGTCATCAATCCCGATCACGTCGCCCCACTTGAAGCGCCTACCTGTACCGCATGTTGCCCAGATTACGGGGTACTCGGGCTCTTCAGCGGGCGGCTCACCGTAGCCATCGGTGAGGTAGATCAAACACTCGGGTTCGATGAACCGATCCTCCACCCACTGGAACGGGGCGCGGAACGAGGTGCCTCCACCGCCTCGTGCTTGGTAGGTGAACTCGACCGGCGGCACCAGTTCTTCCGTATGGGTGACGTCATCGTCGCAATAGACAACGTGGACTAGCTCAGGCTGCGCCTCATCCAAAATCAATTTGATCTCGTGAAGAAACAGCGAGTGATACCCCATCGTCGAACCGCTGGTGTCGATCGCGACCACGATCTCGCCGCACCCCTCTCGGGAATCACCGGGCAAGTACAGCCCCGAGTGAATGTGTCGACGGTTCGGACGTGACCATGTGGTGTCGCACTTCTCAATGGCACCGACCACGTTGCGCCGCAACAGCACGCGCCAGTCAACTTCCTCGGCCTTGGATATTTCTTTGATCTGGGCATCGATCTCGGCCCCGAGTGAACCCCGTCCGATTTGGTCATGGGTTTGCTTGGCCGTGAAGATGTCCTTAGCAACGATCCGTTCGAGCGCCTTGCACTCGGACTTAGAAAGCTTAGACCCATCGTCATTGGTTGCATCCCAGACTTCACCGACACGGGGCTGTCGAGCGGGCGGCGCATTGGCATCGGGTTCGCCCGATTCACCCCCATCAGCGGGTGAATCACCCGTTTGGGACTCATCACCACCTGTTTCGGCCTCCTGTGAGGGCGCTGACGGCGTTTCTGGGTCGGACCGGTCCTCTTGTATTACCCCAGATTGCGCCTCGTCACCGGCCTCCTGCTCGCCCTCGCCCGGAGACTCAGGCGGCAAGTGCTTCTCCCAGTCGTCCTGTTGGTCTAGCTGCTTATAGATTTGCTCGGCGGTCATGCTGTGGTACTGCCACTCATCCAGCGCCCCATCGGGTAGCTCGAATCCATGCCGAGTGATGATGGGATTGATGGCGAGATCACATGCGATGTTCCACCGCTCATGGTTACGCCCACCCCGTCGCAGCGGGTGCATGAAAATCACATGCAGTACCTCGTGCAGGATGACACCCGCCAGCATGACCACGCTCACCGTCTCAACCCATGCAGGGTTGTAGTAGATGCGCTTGCCATCGGTTGCCATGGTCTGCGTTTGGGTACTCTCTTCGAGACCTAGCTTGAGCGCCAACTGCCCGAAGAACACAAGCTTCTTGAGCAGTCGGGTTCGCGCCTTGGTCAGGGTCAGTTCTGCTTCTGTCTTTTGTGTGTTCATCATTTACCCCAGACTTCGGACAGAAGTTTTGACGCACGTTCGGCCACTTCCGACGTCGTGTCGGCGGCATCCTTGCGCTTGTCGGTGTCTTCCCGTAGCACCTCGGTCGCATCGCCCGTCGCCTCCAACAACTTCACCCGCAACGCATCGATCTCGGGGTTGTCGTTGAAGTTCGATTCTTCCATGCACTGCGCCAAGTCTTTGAGGTTGGGCACCAGCGAATCGTTGAAGAATCGCTTGCCCTTTTTCTCGGGGTCGTAACCTTTCAAAGCATCGGCGGTGTCGGTCGTAAGCTTCACGACCTTGGTCACTAGGTCACGCTGCGCGTGCCTATATGCCCGGTCGATGTCCTGTTCGCACCGGTTCCGAATGCGCTGCTCTTCGTCTCGCGAGAGACCAATAGCGATGGCCCCGTCGGGTACCTCATCGACCTTGCGCATGTGGTCTTTGTCAAAGAAGAAACGATCCGCGATGGCCTGACCGTCGTACTGGCTGGTGACGGGCGGGTAATCGGACTCGTTGAACAGTTCGCCTAGCCCCGTCACTCGTGCCTTATCGGCCTCGATCAGGTCCGGGTACGCCTTGAGGAAATCCCGCACCTCTCGGTCCCACGAAATCTTGGCCTCGTCCATGTATTGCTGCCAGCGTCGGTACGCACTGCGACCGCTGCTGTTGACCTCGGTTGCGATCAATCGCCAGCCCGAATCACCCCATGGCACCGTGTTCTTGGCGACCCAGTTACGGATCGAACCACGAAGCTTATGGATTTGGTCGAGGTGGCCTTTGGCTCGTCCGATGCGCTTGCCTGCGCTGATCAATCGAGCGTCGGCGTTTGCCTCTTCGGCCATGGCACGCTTCAGCGTCTTGATCGATTTGGTTCCACCCCATGCACCGATCTCGACCCGGACCAATACAGCCCGGGCGGCGGCACCCTGAAGTTCACCCGATCGCACGTCGCTAGGACTCTGGGGTTGAATTGTGACTCTTGCACTCATGTCATCCCCCCCTAGTTTTCGATCGAACCGAGATCAATCAGCGCGTCCTGATACGCGGCTGTTTGGGTTACAGCGGGTGCAACCGTCTCGGCATGTTTAACGAACAGCGACAGGTACTCGGGTTCATCCCATCGACGTAGGTACGTCACGACTGGCTCGAACACGGCGGCGGCTTCATCCCCCATGCGCTTGCATACTTCCGCAAGCGAACCGGTGATCGCCCAACGGACATCCAGATCGTAATAAATCTGGGCGTTCTTGGGGTCTTTGATCACGTCTTGAAGGTCGATGCTCAAGCGCTGATCCACGAACGCGGCAAGGGCATCGGCTGCACCTTGTCCTATCTGTCCCGTGATCAGTTCATCACGTAGGTGCTTGGGTATGTCAGGGACATCCAGATACCTAGCAGCACGCACGAATGACCGAGGGGTCGGGGACGTGCGGGCACTCGGGTCGAAGTTCGAGATGATCTCAGACTGGAACCGAGCGGCGGCAATCGCCTTGGGATTGACCCCATGAGTGATTGCCCACTCGCTCCAGACCTCGACATCGAAATCGACATCCAAGTGCAGGAAGCGATCCGACAAGGCGGCGGGCATCTTCTGCACCTTGCATCCGTCCGTCTCTCTATTGCCTGCTGCAATGATGCGTAGCCCTTCAGGTGCAACCCAGTTGCCTAGTCGGCGCTCTTGAATCACCCCATAGAACGAGTGCAGCGTGGACAGTTGCCCCGCGTTGAACTCGTCTAGGAATAGGTTGTGTCGGTCGGTCAGCTGCGCCAAGAATTCTGGTATCAACCAAGTGACCGTGTCGCCTTTCGGTGACGGCAACCCGCGTACATCGACTTGGTCCATCGATGACACGCGAGTATCGAGGTTGATGCGATCATCCTCCTCTGCGACTTGATCGATGGTCTCGGTCTTGCCGCATCCCGGCGCACCCGAAAGGAACACCGCCGCTTTCGGGTTCACAGAGAAGTGCGCTTTAAGCGCCTGTTTTATTTCTCGTAGATTCATACGTTACTCGTAGTAGTTAAGGTTTTTGGGTGCGAATGCACACCAGCAAGGGCACCGCAAGATGCCCTTTGTGGTCGCTCATTCACTAGGCGTTTAGCCATTGACCTTATAGGCGTCGATGATGTCTGCGCGTAGCTCTTCCACCCCTTGAACGCCGACCACTACGGGGCTAGAGGTATAGCGTTCGTTGTAGGCGTCGATGATGTCGGACCGCAGCTGGTCGCTGACGTCATCCCAACCGTCCAAACAGATTAAGTCGAGGGAATCATCGATTAACTCGCCGGTCAGTTCGGCTAAATCCTCGGCGCTGGCACCGTGGACGATGTACCGTTGTGCGGTGCTGTAAGAACACCCGACCTCCCTAGCAACGTAGGCGGTGAACTGATGGCCAACCCACGAGCGTAGCTGTCTAGCCATGCGTGGAGTCTTGCCGCCCGACACAATGCGCCTTAGTTCGGACACGTTGTCTTGATAGACCTCGAACCCGTCATAGCTACCGTCTAACCAACACCGGAACATGCACCGACAGAAGGCGTTAGGGTCCAGCGACCCGTCATCTAATCGAACCAGCACGTTATCGATGATCTCTTGCACATCTTCTTTGAAGTTCTTAATGGACATATTTAACTCTCTACTAGTTAGTTTAGGAAATGGCTCAAATCCAGGCTTGACGCGGCTTACAGAGCTTTCCCTAGTATGGAAATTAACCGTATTAACCATGTCATATAACTCTTTCATATCACCCTGTTTATCAGAACTAGGAACCTCTCTGAGAATGAACCTGTCTAGCCATATAAGCAACAGCCAATGGACGACCATTGAATGGACCACTAGCAACAAGATATGTACGAGTTGTTAGAAGGCGGCCGAGGACCAGCGATAATTTATTGACCAGCTAGTAATTACCGAGCGTCCCGAATGGATGACGACAAGACACCCGACAATGTGACCGAGCTACCGACTAAGCAGCGACTCACCGCCAAACAGGAGGGGTTCGTTCAGGACGTGCTAGCGGGTCAATCGGCAAGCGATGCGTATAGGAACAACTACGACACGTCGAACAGCAAGCCGAGCAGCGTATGGACTGAGTCCAGTAAGTTGATGGCGAATCCCAAGGTTGCCCAAAGGTTGAAGGCGTATCTGGCTAGGAGAGAGGAAGCTGCACTATCCAGAGGGGTCTCTTTGAGGACGTGGATTCTCGACAAGCTAAAGGTCGAGGCGGAACAGGCCGATACCCCGATGGCCAGACTCAAGGCGCTTGAACTTCTGGGGAAGAGCAGTGATGTCGGGCTGTTCATTGAACGCATCCAGACTGAATCAGTAGAGCGATCTAGTGATGAGGTTCGAACCGAGATCGAGCGACGTCTTACCAACCTACTGGCAGAGTCAGAGTAGCTAGCTGTTAGGACAACTTGTTAGATAGATCAACCTTTTATAGTTCTTTGATCTTTCTTTTGCCCTCTACTTGTTAGCTTTCAATAAGACTTACGGCATAAAGTTAATGTAGTTTCGAGATACAGACACCCCCACCCCCCCTTGATCCCGATCGAAGAACAGTTTCTCTTAATCACTAATCTGCTCAAACGATGTAGTAATTTCATGGGTCCCATACCCCCCCATATTATTTTTTTGCTATATTTGCTTTGTTCTCACTTTGTTCGGATACACCCTATGACGCCTCGTCAACGTGATGTTTTCATGTTTATTAATAAATATTGGCTGGAAAATCATTGTGCTCCCACCATGCGGATCATAAGTAAGGCCTTGGGCCTGTCATCGCATTCCAATATTCATCGGATTGTTCACAGTCTGGTGGAAGATGGGTACTTATCGATGAAGCGGGGACGTCCCCGTACCATGCAAATTGCCAGAATGCCTATGCACATGAACATAGAATTGAACCCGCCCGATGTGATTGAGAACTCTTGACGAACATGTGAAGGGGGACTAGTCTGTTATCGTTCGGGAGAAAGTCTCGCTCTAGGATAATCCTAGTCTAGTATGTTTCTAAGTTTTTTAGTTATGTAAGAGATTAGGAACTTCCTAGACTAGGATGTTCCTAGACTAGGATGTTCCTAAGCTAGGACAGTCCTAGGCCATTCCTTGCAGTTATTACCCTTAACTGTAGCGAGCTACCCCCAGTTGCAAACGCGGCAAACGTTTCTGTAACACTCCCAAGGTTTCTCCCGAACACTTATTCCCTTTAAGGAGAACCCTATGCCAGTCGTTGGCAATCGTCATTTTGCTTATACGCCGGAAGGCGAGAAAGCCGCTAAGAAATACGGCAAGCGCGTCGGTAAGCCCGTGCGCAAAGGCTATCGGACCGGTGGCGAAATAAAGAAATATTACAAGGGTGACCTCGACCCTGCGTATACCTGGAAACCCGGCAAGAAGAAGTAATGCCCTACGATCACGGCTTTCGCCGTTGGGACGCCTACCCCGGACCACCCCTCACGTTTCTAAAGCCTAAAAAGCAGCCGAAGAAACCTACCAAACCTAGCAATAAGAGAACCTAGTTATGGCAAAGAAGAAAACCAGTAAGAAGAAGTCCAGCACTATTAAGAAGATGGGTGGTGGTTCAGTCACCAGCGTTCGGGGCCGTGGTCCTAATGTCAGCCCCAGAGTGAATGTTCTGGGCGAAGCAGCTGCACGAGCACATCAGGCGGTCAGGCGAGCTAATCCTCCACGATCTCGCGCACTCAGTGCCCCTGGTCCACTTGCTGGAGGAGTTGGTGCGGGTGGACGCCAAGCACCACAGGCTGATCTTCAATCTGCATCTAATAAGAGAGGCCGACGACCGGCACCTAGGATTCGTCCGGGTTACAAAGTGGGTGGTCCGGTACCCGAGATCAACGATGCGCTGATGGCCAAGTACTTCGGTGGCGGTTCCGTCACCAGTGTCAGAGGTCGCGGCGGCCCCAATGTTAGCCCTCGGGTGAATGTGTTGGGTGAGGCGGCAGCGCGGGCGCATCAACGTGCTCAACGTGGTGGACTCGCGGGACAACAGAGACCGACTGTTCAACCCTCGCTACCTCCCCGACAGCCTGCGGTAATGCAAGCAAGGCGTGGTCGAGGCCCGCGTCGCCCGGGTGGTGGCGTCTAGTCTCCATGCAGAGCCTGCTCGATCGGGTGCAGGAACTCCCTGACCTGGAGCGTCAGGATATGTTGGCGCTGCTGGAGGAATACGAAACCGCCAAGCAGCGCGAGACCGTACACGCTTCCTTTTTAGATTTTGTGAAAACGATGTGGCCCGCCTTTATCGAGGGCTATCATCATTCCAAGATGGCGGAAGCCTTTGAGAAGGTGGCGCGTGGTGAACTCAAGCGCCTCATCATCAACATGCCGCCACGGCACACCAAGAGTGAATTTGCTTCGTACCTGTTGCCCGCTTGGTATCTGGGGCTATCGCCCGAGAAGAAAGTGATTCAGACCGCGCACACTGCCGAGCTGGCGGTGGGCTTCGGCCGGAAGGTGCGGAACCTTGTTGGTGATCACGATTTCCAGCGGGTGTTCCCCGGCGTGGGGTTGCAGGCTGACTCCAAGGCCGCAGGCCGCTGGAACACTAGCGCCAACGGCGAGTACTTTGCTATCGGTGTCGGCGGGGCCGTCACGGGTAAAGGCGCTGACTTATTAATCATCGATGACCCGCACTCAGAGCAGGAGGGTCAATCGCTGGACCCGTCGGTATTCGATCGGGTCTATGAGTGGTACACGTCCGGCCCACGGCAACGGTTACAGCCGGGTGGGGCCATTGTCATTGTCATGACGCGCTGGCATAAGCGTGATCTGACCGGTGCCATCTTAAAGTCATCGATCGAACGCGATGGCTCGGATGAGTGGGAAGTCATTGAGTTTCCCGCCATCATGGATTCCGGGCGCGCCCTTTGGCCCGAGTTCTGGCGGATTGAAGAATTAGAGAAGCTTCGGGCCGAATTGCCGGTGTCGAAGTGGTCGGCCCAGTATCAACAAGACCCAGCCGCCGAAGAAGGCGCCTTGGTCAAACGCGAGTGGTGGAAATTCTGGGAAGAAGAGCATCCGCCTAAGTGTGAGTTTATTATTCAGTCATGGGATACCGCATTCCTTAAAAGCGAGCGCGCCGACTTCTCCGCCTGCACCACATGGGGTGTTTGGTACAAAGTGGGCACCGACGGCTATGCGGAACCTCAGCTGATGTTGCTTCATGCGTTCAAAGAACGGCTGGAGTTTCCTGAGCTGAAGTTGAAAGCTTACGATACCTGGCGGGAGTGGAAACCCGATGCCTTCGTTGTGGAGGCCAAGGCCGCAGGCAGCCCGCTGATATTTGAATTACGCCGCATGGGGATTCCGGTTCAGGACTTCACCCCGTCACGCGGCAACGATAAGGTCGCCCGGGTCAATGCGGTGGCTGATTTATTTGCTTCGGGTACCGTATGGGCACCGAAGAAACGCTTTTCGGAGGAGGTGATTGAGGAGTTTGCATCCTTCCCGACAGGCGATCATGACGATTTAGTGGACTCCAGCACCCAAGCGTTGTTGCGATTCCGACAAGGGGGGTTTATTCCCCTGCATACCGACGAAGAAGACGAGCCGATCTATCAAAGAAAGGCCGCCTACTACTAGGAGAAGAGACGATGGCGTTCAGAACGTGGTTTAAGCGCGTATTCAAGGGCGTGGAAGAGGTCGAAGTGCGTGCTCGCGATGAGGACGGGCGTTTTGTGGCCGACGATAAGTCGACGCCCGACGTGGATGAGGCGTATACCACCATCGATGTCCCCATTGAGGACAAGAAAACGACGGTAAGAGGCCGCGTGCATGGCGATTGATCGTCAATTAGGTAACCCGATCGGGGAATTTCGGGAAGAAGACATCGAAATCGTCATCGAAGACCCGGAAGCGGTCACGACTGAGACCGAAGATGGTGGCATGCTCATCGATTTTACCGGGGGGATGGAGGAACCAAGCCAAAGTTTTGGCGCCAACCTTGCCGATAGCATCGATGAGAATGAATTATCGTCCCTTTCCAAGGAATTGGTGTCGCAATATCACGGCGACAAGGATTCTCGGGGGGAATGGGAGGAAGCATACCGTAAAGGACTCGATTTACTGGGCCTGAAGATCGAAGAACGCACCGAACCATGGCCTGGAGCCTGCGGAGTACACCATCCGTTGCTGACGGAGGCGGTGGTACGCTTCCAATCGCAGGCGATTTCCGAGATTTTCCCTGCCGCAGGGCCGGTGAAGACGCAAATCCTCGGAAAAATCACCGATGAGAAGGAACAGCAGGCCAATCGCGTCAAAGAGCATATGAATTACTTGCTCACCGAGCGGATGGTCGAATATCGGGGAGAAACCGAGAAATTACTGTTCAGTTTACCTCTGGCAGGCTCTGCATTTAGGAAAATCTACTGGGATGTGGGCATGGGGCGCCCATGTGCTGTGTTTGTTCCTGCTGAGGACATGGTGGTGTCGTATGGGGCCACCGATTTACTGACAGCTTCGCGTATTACGCAGGTGATGAAGCGTACTTCCAACGAAGTGCGTAAATTGCAGGTGGCTGGCTTCTATCGGGACATTGAATTGCCTACCCCGGGCATCGATGTTGACCAGATTCAGCGCAAATACGACGAATTGACTGGCGATCGGCCCGATTATGACTGGGACAACCGCCATACCCTGCTGGAAATGCATGTTTACATGGACATGCCGGGTTATGAAGACGTGGGTGAGGACGGTGAAGAGACCGGTATCGCCTTACCGTATGTGATCACCATTGATTTGACCTCCACCAAGGTGTTGTCGGTGTATCGCAACTGGTATGAGGACGATCCCAACCGCACTCCGCGTCAGCACTTTGTGCATTACGAATACTTACCGGGTCTGGGCTTTTATGGCTTTGGCCTGATTCATTTGATTGGCGGGATCACCCGCAGTGCTACCAGTCTGTTACGACAACTGGTGGATGCCGGAACGTTATCGAATTTACCGGGTGGCTTGAAAGCCCGTGGGCTGCGCATCAAGGGTGATGACTCGCCCATCATGCCCGGGGAGTTCAGGGACGTGGACGTGCCCGGGGGCACCATCCGCGACAACATCACGTTCCTTCCGTACAAAGAACCGAGCACGGTGCTGGCGGAATTGCTGGGCAACATTGTCGAAGAAGGACGCCGGTTCGCTTCCATCGCGGATGTGAAGGCGGCAGACATGAACACCGAGGCTCCGGTGGGAACCACGCTGGCGCTCTTGGAACGCAACATGAAGGTCATGTCGGCGATTCAGGCGCGGTTGCATGCGGCCATGCGCCGGGAGTTCCGTGTGCTCACCAACGTGGTGCGCGACATGGGTCCGGTGGAGTATGAGTACGAATTGGAGCCGGGTGAGGAGGCGGCCAAGGGTGCCGACTTCGATGAGCGCGTGGACGTGATTCCCGTCTCGAATCCCAACGCGACCACCATGGCACAGCGCATCATGCAATACCAGGCAGCCTTGCAACTGTCCTCTACGGCGCCCGATCTCTACAACATGGCTGAATTGCATCGGCAAATGCTGGATGTCTTGGGCATCGAAAACGTCGATGACATCGTGCCGCCGCAAGAAGAGATACCGCCTCTCGATCCGGTCACCGAAAACATGAACTTGTTCAACGGCCAGCCGGTGAGAGCCTTCCCGTATCAGGATCAGGAAGCGCATATTCAAGTGCATATGGCAGCGGCTCAAGACCCGAAGATTGGGGAGATGCTGGCGAACTCGCCAAATGCGCAAGCCATCGAGGGGGCAATAGCCGCTCATGTAACCGAACATTTGGCGTTCCAGTACCGCCGCGAAATCGAAGAAGAATTGGGTGTGCAGCTGCCGCCGTTAGGCGAACCGTTGCCGGAAGACATCGAGCTGCGTTTGTCCAAGCTGGTGTCCGAGGCTGCTGGGCGGGTGCTTGGCAAGGATCAGGCCGAGATGCAGCAGAGGGAAATTCAAGAACGCATGGAAGACCCGGTGGTGCAGATGCAGGAGAAAGAGCTGCAAATCCGCGAAGCCGAGGTTTACCGCAAGGCCGAAGAGAACGCCACCAAGGTGGCCGCCGATCTGGCCAAGGCGGAAGAAAGAGCCAAGATCGATCGCGAGCGGATGGCAACACAAGAGCGGATTGCCGGAGCGCGCATTGGCGCCGATGTTGCCAAAGAACAAGCCAAGGAGGCGCAGGAAGACCGCAAAGTGTCTGCCAATCAGCGTCTCGAAGGAGCGCGACTGGGTGAGAAGATTGCCGAGATCGTGTTCGACAACAACGATAACAAGGACGAGGGCTAACTTATGGATGGCCCTCTTGATCTGAATGCCGCGCAGTACCTGCGTAAGATGCTGCGCGAGCGCATGAACGAGGTGACCGACAACCTCGCCACCGGATCGGCCAGTAATTTTCCCGACTATCGCCACGACGTTGGCGTTATCGAGGGACTTGCGTGGGCCGAACGCGAACTGCTTGACCTTATTGAAAGGATCGAAGCTGCATAACGCCCCTTGGGCGCAGGGTTCTGCGATGCCCTCTCATCGTTGCTGGAGAGAAAGATGGAACTGGTGAAGGACGAAGAGCAGGCCGTTCCTGATATCGGCATTGAGCCGAAGACGGCACGTCAGCTTCCTGTACCTTGTGGTTGGAAGATTCTCATTGCGTTGCCGGAGGTCATTGAGACCACCGATGGCGGCATCATTAAGACAACGGAAACCCTACAGAATGAGGAAGTCTCCTCGATCGTGGGCTTTGTGGTGTCGATGGGACCGTTGTGCTACGCCGACTTTAGTCGATTCCCTACCGGACCTTGGTGTTCGTCGGGCGATTGGATTTTGATGCGGGCCTATTCAGGCACGCGCATTAGAATCCATGGCAGAGAATTCCGTTTAATCAATGACGACACCGTGGAAGCGGTCGTCCAAGACCCGCGAGGTATAGTAAAAGTATGAGCGAGAACGAAGACCTAGCTGCCACTGAGGCAGCGACCGAAGCAACGGACGAGCTGGGTTTTGGCCAAGCGTTGTCTGTTGGTACTCCTGATACCTCTGAGGTCGAAGTGGTGATTGTTGAAGACGATCCCATCGATCCTGTGGAGGAGAAGGATCGTAAGGGCGAAATCGATAACTACAGCGCGAAAGTGCAAAAGCGCATCGATCAACTCAAGGGTGAATACCACGAAGAGCGCCGAGCTAAAGTACAGGCAGAGCGTATCGGTGATGAAAGCGTGAGTGTGGCGAAGCAGTTGCTGGCGGAGAATCAGCGCTTAAAGGCGCAGATACAACGTGGTGACGCGCAGCTGGCACAGCAGTTGCACGCGAAGGCAGAGACCGGCATGGCGAAAGCCAAGGGCGATTACAAAGCAGCTCATGAAGCCGGTGACACCGAGGCCGTGGTAACCGCTAACGAACAAATGATTAATGCCCGAGCGGAAATGTTTCAGGCGCAGAGCATGAATCCGGCGGTGGGGAGACCCCCTCCTCAGCCTGGACAAATGCCCCACCAAGGGATGAGGCCGCCTCCTCCCGGGATGATGCCTCCTCCGCAGGGACAGAGGCCACCGCAACGACCGCCTCAGCCTCAACAACCGTCTCCCGATCCAAGGGTGACGGACTGGGCTAAGGCGAACGATTCGTGGTTTCAAAAAGATAAGGTCATGACCGGTACCGCTTATGGACTTCATGAAAAGCTGGTCACTGAGGAGGGGATAAGCCCTACCTCTGAAGAGTATTATGAGAGGCTTGATGCAGAGATGCGTCGAATCTATCCTAATGAACTCGGGTCACAGGAGGGAGCTTCAGCTCCTGTGTCTCGTGCTACAAACACGGTCGCCCCGTCCAGTCGGAATAATTCGGGCAGGCCGCGCCAATATAAATTGAAGCCAAGCCAGGTTGATCTTTCCCGCAAACTGGGGATCACTCCTGAACAATATGCAGTGCAACTTGCAAAGGAGCAGAACCGTGAGCGATGAAAGAAAGATGTCTGGCAGTGATGATTTGAGAGAAACCCCAGCAACGAGGGAAGACCAACAGCGCCCCTCCGATAAATGGGTACCACCTAGTGTTCTCCCCGATCCGGTCCCGCAAGAGGGATGGGTGTTTCGTTGGATTAGGACCTCAACGGTAGGTCAATCGGACAACACCAATGTCTCGATGCGGTTTCGTGAAGGTTGGGAGCCAGTCAGGGCCGAAGACCATCCCGAGCTAATGATCGTTTCCGATCACGGTTCGCAGTTTCCGGGGAACGTTGAAGTGGGTGGATTGTTGTTGTGCAAAGCGCCGCAGGAAGAGGTTGAGAAGCGAGCTGAGTATTATCGCGACCTGGCCCAAGCCCAGATGGATGCCGTGGACAGCAACTACATGAGAGAAAGTGATCCGCGTATGCCCGTGCTTCAGCCGGAGCGCAGCACCAGGATAACTTTTGGGCGCGATTCTTAACGAATCGTTTGGTTTTTAATTTTGTATGAGGATTAGCTTATGGCTGCTTCAGCCGCGCCTTATGGCGCCAAGCCGATAGGCACTCTGAGTGCGAGCGGTTCCTTCACGGGAAAAGTTCAGCATATTAAGATTGCCAGCGGCTATGACACGCTGATTTCTTGGGGTGATTTTGTCAAATTGGTCGCTGCCGGTACCATCGAAAAGGATGCCGGGACCACGACAGCCACTCCAGTAGGCGTGTTCATGGGTTGTAGTTACACCGATCCGACCACGAGCCAACCAACCTACGCGCAGATGTGGACCGCCGATGTGGCGGCCAGTGATGCCGTGGCGTATGTGCTTACCGACCCTAACGTACTCTTTCAGATGCAAGGAGACGGGGCGATAACGCAAGCGATGCTTGGCTCGAATTTCGCGATCGTAGTGACTGCTGGTTCAACAACGATTGGTCGAAGCAAGAACGCAGTAGATCAGAGTACGTCAGCCACCACTAACACGCTGCCGTTACGGATTATCGATTTTGTCGACGGTCCTGACAGCGCGGTGGGTGATGCGTATACCGACGTGATCATGAAGTTCAATGCTGGCCATCAATACGTAAACACGACGGGGGTATAAAGCATGGCAATTTCACGAGCGCAAATGCTGAAAGAACTCCTGCCGGGTTTGAACGCATTGTTTGGTTTGGAATACGAGACTTACGAAGACGAGACGGCGGCGATTTACGAAACCGAAAGTTCTGATCGAAGCTTCGAGGAAGAAGTGAAGCTCAGTGGTTTTGGGGCCGCACCCGTCAAGGCTGAGGGCGGAGCGATCAGCTACGACTCGGCGCAAGAGTCTTTCACGGCTCGGTATAACCATGAAACGATCGCGATGGGCTTTGCCCTGACGGAAGAAGCCATGGAGGACAACCTCTATGACTCTCTCTCCGCTAGGTACACCAAAGCACTCGCTCGGGGCATGGCGTATACCAAGCAACAAAAGGGTGCCTACCCGCTGAACAACGGTTTCAGTGGTGGCGCTTTCAGTTCTGGCGATGGCGTGACGTTATTCAATACGTCGCACACGCTGGTGTCTGGAGGTACGGTACAAAACACCCCCACGACTCAGGCTGACCTGAACGAGACGTCGCTGGAAAATGCGACGATCACGATCGCCGGTTGGACTGATGAGCGGGGCCTACTGATTGCGGCTCGCCCGCGTCGGTTGATCATACCGCCCAATAACATGTTTGCTGCTACTCGCATCCTGGAAACTCCGGGGCGTGTCGCAACCGCAGACAACGACATCAACGCACTCAGGTCCTTGGGAACCATCCCTGATGGTTACTCGGTCAATCATTATCTGACTGACACGAACTCCTGGTATCTGATTACGGACGTACCGAACGGTATGAAGCACTTCACACGGACTCCTTTGGAGACCAGTATGGACGGCGACTTCGACACCGGGAACGTGCGTTACAAAGCGCGTGAGCGCTACTCGTTTGGTGTCAGTGACTACCTCGGCATCTTCGGAAGCTCTGGTTCGTCATAAAACCGTGGGATAGGGAGGGGTTCGCCCCTCCTTCTCCTTTCCTGACTGCTAACGCAGACACTGGCCACGACAGGAGACCTTAATGGCTAATACGACTTTTAATGGTCCCGTCCGTAGTGAGAACGGGTTCGAGCAAATCAGCAAGAACTCAACCACGGGCGCGATCACAACCAATCTGGATATCGACTCCAGTGGTAATATCACCACGACGGGTTACCTCTCTGCTTATTCCAATATCAGCAGCATCACGACGGCGACCAAGAGCGTCGAGTCGACCGACTCAGGTACGGTTTATACCCTCAACAGGGCCGCAGGTATTGTGGTTACACTGCCTACGGCGGCTGCAGGGATTAACTACACCTTCATTGTGGGCACCACCTTCACGGGTGCTGGTCAGATCAATACGGACAATGCCAGCGACCTGTTCTCTGGTTTTGCTACGATCTTTGATCCAGCCACTGCCTCCGACAACAACACCTTCATCCCCGATGCCAGTGACGACGACACCATTGATTTGGGAACGGCGGCACAAGGTTGGCTTGTGGGTGGCATTATCCGTCTGGTTGCTACCAGCGCGTCGGTTTGGCATTGCGAAGCGTATTTGCATGGTGATGGCACCCTCGCTACCCCATTTGAATAAGGAGAAGTTACATGGCTGATGCAGTCACTTCTCAGACTATTCTTGACGATGGCGGTCGCAATCTGGTGATGAAGTTCACCAACGTCAGTGATGGTACCGGTGAAAGCGCGGTGGCGAAGATTGATGTCTCCGCTTTAACAGCCAGCGCTGTTACCGGTCAATCATGTAATCGGGTGGTGCTCAATCGCATCTGGTTTAGCAACGTGGGCATGGGATTTCAGTTGTTGTGGAATGCCGATACCAACATGTTCATTTGCCAAGCGCCGAAGGACTGGACCGATACGTGGGATTTCAGTATGGGCATGAAGGATTTGCCCGGGATTTCTAACAATGCGGGCACTGGCATTAACGGCGATCTGTTGTTGACGACCAACGATCACACCAGTGGTGATACCTACAGCATCCTAGTATGGGCGTTAAAACACTATGCCTAAGTTGACCAAGCGGTTAAAAACAGACTATCAGTCTGCCAATAAGCCTCGGGGCAAGACATCATTCAAGGAGTACCAGGAAGAGGTTCCGACGGAGACGCATACGTCGCAGATACGTCGTAAGTATTACGGTGATCGCGTTTAGCTGAATGGCTACTGCAACCACCAATAACTTCAACCTGGACCTAGGCGACCTTATCGAGGAAGCTTTCGAGCGAGCGGGTATAGAGCTGCGCACGGGTTACGAATACCGTACTGCCCGTCGCAGCTTGGACCTGATGATGCTCGAATGGCAGAACCGTGGGCTGAACCTTTGGACCATCGAAGGCCCAACCGAGGCGACGGTGACCGCCGGTACCGCAACGTATTCGCTTGACGCGGATACCGTGGACCTGCTCGAACATCATTTGCGGCTTAATGATAATTCGGTCAGTAGTCAGACGGATTACAACCTACGTCGCATCTCCACATCGAGCTATGCGGATATCCCGAATAAGCTCAGCGAAGGACGCCCCCTTCAGGTATATATTGAACGCGGGGTCAGCTCTTTCAATTACACCTTCTGGCCAGTCCCCGATGACGCTGAAACCTATACCTTTGTGTATTTCCGCATGCGTCAGATATACGACAGCGGGACACCTGCAAGCAATAACATGGACGTGCCTAAGTTGTTTCTCCCTGCGCTGGCTTCAGGGCTGGCATTTTATGTGGCGATGAAACAACCCGAAGCGGCCAATCGTTTGCAGATGCTCCAGGCTGAGTATGAGCGCCAATGGGAATTGGCAGCGGAAGAGAACCGGGTGAAGGCACCGTTTAGATTTGTGCCGTTTCAGAGTTATATCTGATGGCTCAGTACGCGGCGGGTAAATACGCTTACGGTTCCTGTGATCGGTGCAGCTTTCGCTACCCGTTGAGTCAGCTGCAGTTTCAGGTGGTGGATTTATTTACCACCGGCTTTAGGGTATGCCCGGAATGTCTCGACGCACCACAACCACAGTACCAGTTGGGTGATTATCCAGTGGATGATCCGGTAGCACTACGCGATCCGCGTCCCCCGCTGGGGTTGGCTGATAGTCGGCGCCTCTATGGTTGGAATCCGATCGGCGGCTGGAACAGCGAATACGGCGCTAGTGATCTCAACAACATGGTGATGGAGGGTCAGATAGGCCGCATCACCGTGACGACTTCTTAGGGAAAGCTATGGCTTGGACGTATACGACATTGACACAGGCGATCAAGGACTACGTGCAGACCACGGAGACCACGTTCGTTAATAACATCAGCGTCTTTGTTCAGCAGGCGGAAACCCGTATTGTTCGGAGGGCTGGCCTTCCTGTCTTTCGTAAAAACACCACCGGTACCATGACCACGGACAATCAGTATCTCGGGGTGCCAACCGATTTCCTTTCGCCTTATTCGCTTGCCATCAGTAATGGCGGGTCTTATGAGTATCTGATTACCAAAGATGTGAATTTTATTCGGGAAGCGTATCCGGCGTCGGCGACGACCGGGGCGCCGAAGTACTACGCCATCTTTGATAACGATGCTTTCATCCTTGGGCCAACGCCCGACGCGAACTACACCAGCGAGCTTCATTACCATTACAAACCCGCATCGATCGTTACTGCTTCCACGACCTGGCTTGGTACCAATGCGCCGGATGTGTTGTTGTACGGTTCGTTGGTGGAGGCTTACATCTTCCTCAAAGGGGAGCCGGATTTGCTAGCGCAATACATGGAGCGTTACGAGAGTGCGTTAGAACTTTTGATTGTGGAAGCTGACGGTAAGGATCGTACCGATGCGTACCGATCGGGTCAGTTGAAATTGAAGATCGCTTAGTGGACAAGATTGATCACGTAGCCCTTTTAGGGCTAGGTCATAGTCAGCTGGATTATCACCTGTCGATTACCCATAGCGAAGAGTATGACGAGGTTTGGGCGATCAATTCGATGTGCGCGGTCGTTAATCCAGATCGAGTCTTTATGATGGACCCCGCTTCACGCTTCTTTGATAGCGACGATGCGGGTGGTCAGACGGAGGTGATGAGAAAAGTTTTACCTACGCTGACATGCCCTGTGTATTCCTGTGAACTGGATAAGCGCGTGCCTGCCATTGAGCTTTATCCGCTGGAAGAGATTGTTGGAGAGCTGGGCTGCGGGTACTTCAACAACACGATTTCTTACGCCATTGCGTTTGCGTTATGGAAGCGGGTTAAGCGTCTTAGTGTATTTGGCGCTGATTTTACCTACACCACCAACATGCACTATGGCGAGCTAGGCCGAGCTTGCTGTGAATTCTGGCTGGCCCGTTGTCTCGCAGCAGGAATGGATATTGCAATAGCACCGAGTTCTCCGCTCTTAGACACCAATGTTTCTGAGCAGAAGAAGCTATACGGGTATCACCGGCTGGAGAATCCCCCAGTGGTGTATTCGGATGGAAGTAACCTCAAGGTGACAAAATTATCTAATATCGAAAAGGAAGAGGAAGTGGTGGTATCGATTCATGGGCGTGAGGACGATGTGAAGCCAGCGAAACAAGCGGGTGTACAGCCCGTTGAGCCGACGAGTTACTGATGTTGCAGGTTGATTTAGAAACGTCGGTAGGGAATCTGGGGGTAGAGACTACCCATCATCGTGGTCATACCCCAGAAGAATGGGCCAAGATGGCCGCGAATAGAATTGTCAGCATTAGTAACGAAGCGCCAGAACCGATTCGACAGCAAGCGCATGCCTTTAAGGGATACCTTGAGACATTGCTTGCCGACTATATGCAGAAGGCCGTAGAGAGCCATGTCTGCACCGTATGTAATCTTCTCGAAAAACAGGGCCACCGTGATATGGCCGAGATTATCAGGAGGCTGTAATGGCAATCACACAGGCAATGTGCACGAGCTTTAAGAAAGAGCTTCTGGAAGCCAAGCACAACTTTTTACTTTCAGGCGGCAGCACGTTCAATCTGGCGCTGTATACCAGCTCGGCCACGATGAGTGCGGCCACTACGGCGTATAGCACGGCCCAAGAGGCGACGGGAACGAACTATACGGCCAAGGGTTCTTCCCTGACGCGGATTAATCCGACCTCTTCTGGGACCACGGCGTTCACGGACTTTGCCGATTTAACCTTCGGCACCTGCACGATTACTGCCAGGGGCTGCATGATCTTTAACGATTCAGTATCAGGCGATCCGGCGGTTGCGGTGTTTGATTTCGGTGGTGATAAAACCAGCACAGCGGGTAGTTTTACGATCACGTTCCCCACAGCGGATGCTAGTAACGCTGTAATTCGTATCGCCTAACACATGGCAAACGTCACCGGCTGGGGCCGTGGCACCTGGGGGTCTGGCGCATGGAGCCAAGAAGACCCCATTGAAATTACAGGCGTTGCTGGCACTGGTGCGGTAGGCACTTTAGTAGCTACCGGGGTTGCCAATGTGGCAGTCACGGGGCTGGCCGGAACAGGGTCCGTTGGTACGCTTACAGTAGCGGCAGCGGCGAATGTAGCGGTTACAGGGCTGGCAGGCACGGGGTCTGTCGGCAGTTTGACAGCAACAGGAGTTGCTAATGTATCTCCGACAGGTCTTGCAGGCACAGGTGCAGTCGGTACCCTCACGGCTACGGGCGGCGCGACTGTCGCTGAAACAGGGTTGGCAGGCACTGGCGCTGTCGGAACGCTTGTTGTTACCGGCGTTGCGAATGTCAGTCCTACTGGCGTTTCGGGTACTGGAGCGGTTGGCTCAGTCTCGGTCGCGGCAGCGTCCAATACGGCAGTCACGGGTCTTGCGGGTACGGGCGCAGTTGGCACGTTACTGGCAGCAGGCTTTGCGATCCATGGAGTCAGTGGTCATGCGACCACGGTTTCCGTTGGCGACGAGACGGTTACGGGCGATGCGAACGTTTATCCAACGGGTGTGGCAGGCACGACGGCGCTTGGCTCCCTTGGCATTGTCTGCGACAACAACATTGCAGTCACTCTTGATCAGGCCACAAGTGGATTGGGATCGCTTACGGCGACGGGTACGGCGACAGCTGTACTTGAGGGGGTTGCTGGAACAGGAGAAATCACCCATCTCCTGGTCTGGGGAGAAGTAGATGACAGTCAGAACCCGAATTGGAGCGATGTTTCAGACTCACAAACACCGTCATGGTCTGAGGTAGATGATAGTCAGACTCCAAATTGGAGTGAGGTTTCAGATTCACAAACACCGTCATGGTCCGGGGTGGATGCATCCCAAGACCCTGATTGGAAAGAAGTAGCTTAGAGGACATGTATGGCGACTTATAGCAATCTTAATGTGAAGCTCATTGCCACTGGTGACGAGAGTGGTACGTGGGGAACATCCACCAACACCAACTGGGGTATTGTCGACCAAGCTATTGCTGGCTATGCCTCGATTGCGCTGTCTGATGCGGATGCGACATATACCGCGACAGCGGGTGCGGCGGCTGATATTCGTAACATGGTGCTTACTCTCACCGGGACGCTGACCGCCAACCGGACACTGACGATCGCTCCGAACACGATGGAGAAAGTTTGGATCGTCAAGAACAGCACGAGTGGTGGTAATACAGTTACGTTCAGCCAGGGTACCGGGGCAAATGTCATCGTCCCGAATGGTGGCGTCAGAATTATGTACACCGATGGGGGAGGCTCGGATGCGGTGGTAGCCGATCCGATCGGCCTTCTCGGCGGCACGGGCAATATTGCCCTCGGTTCAGGAGCTATGGGCACCGCCCTCACCACCGGCACGGATAACGTGGCTATCGGTGAGAACGCGCTGGATGCAGTGACTTCTGGTACGGATAACACGGCGGTTGGTGACAATGCAGCGGGTGCGATCACAACTGGGGCGGATAACGTCGCCGTTGGTAGTGCAGCCTTGTTGGTCAACACCACGGGTGATAAAAATACGGCGGTCGGTCTTGCGGCCCTTACCGCAAATACCACAGCAAGCAATCAAACGGCTGTGGGATATGCATCGATGACGGCCAATACCACAGGTACGGCGAACGTGGCTGTGGGATATCAGAGTCTCTATACCAACACGACAGGCGCTGCAAATACGGCGATTGGCTATAGAGCATTAAAACTCAATGCCACAACCAATAATAATACGGCGATAGGAGCCGATGCGTTAACGGCTAATGTTGCTACTGATAACACGGCTATTGGTTATAGTTCTATGGCCGCTAACACAACCGGAACGGACAATGTAGCTGTAGGTCAAAATTCTTTAGACGCCAACACTACTGGATCAGACAACACCGCTATTGGTGACAATGCGCTGGGGGCAGTATCGACAGGTAGTGACAACACTGCTGTAGGATCATCTGCTTTATTAGTAAATACGGGAGGAGGGAATACAGCAGTTGGGGCTTATTCCCTAGATGCCAATACAGCCGATGACAACACGGCTGTTGGTCGAAATGCTCTGACTGCCAATACAACGGCGGCAGGTAATACAGCAGTAGGCTCTTATTCCGGGGAAGCTGTAACAACGGGTGCTGAGAATACCTTTCTTGGTCACAAGGCGGGACGAGTAACTACTACAGGCGTAGCGAATGTTGCTGTAGGCGTTCAGGCTTTAGACGCTAATACCACGGGTGGTTATAACGTCGCTGTTGGGTATGACGCTTTAACCGCCAACACCACCGCTGGCTATAACGTAGCTATAGGTAGAGCGTCTCTTGCAGCAAATACCACTGGAGCTAATAACGTTAGTATTGGTTATGTAGCGATGACGGCAAATACCACGGGTGGCTCCAATACTTCTTTGGGCGCTTATGCTTTAGATGCTAATACCACAGCAGACTACAATACGGCAGTCGGTAGTAGTGCTCTTGGTGTCAACACCACAGGCACACAGAATATCGCTGTAGGCTCTAATGCTTTAGATGCTAACACTACTGCAAATAACAATGTGGCAGTTGGATATGAGGCTTTAGGTGCCAACACCACAGGCTTACAGAACATCGCTGTAGGTACTTACGCCCTAGACGCCAATACCACGGCAGCTAATAACGTAGGGATAGGACATGGCGCTCTTAGTGCAAACACCACGGGCGCAAACAATGTAGCCGTCGGATCGAATGTTTTAGATGCGAACACCACGGCAGATGACAATACGGGTGTTGGGTATTTAGCTTTATCAGCCAACACCACGGGAGCTAATAACGCAGCACTTGGAACGCAGGCACTTCAGGCCAATACAACTGGATCAAGTAATACCGCAGTTGGAAGACAGGCTTTAGCAGCTAATACTACAGCAGGAAATAATACTGCTGTTGGTGGTAATGCTCTTGCTGCGAATACGACCGGCGCAGGCAATGTTGCCGTGGGCCAAGCGGCTCTCTATGCCGCCACTACGGCAGATGGCAATACAGCGGTTGGTTATAACGCGCTGGTTGCGGCTACCACAGGTGCAGTAAACGTCGGTTTGGGCTACCAAGCACTGCTGGCTACTACTACGGGGGGTTCTAATATTGCAATAGGGGGCAATTCCCTCGTTGCCAATACCACTGCAAGTAACAACGTTGCTGTGGGCCATTCTGCTATGGCAGCCAACACCACAGGCGCAGACAACGTTGCTGTAGGATCAACAGCCTTAGACGCCAACACCACCGCAAGCAACAACACCACCGTTGGCTCTGAGTCCATGTCTGCTACTACCACAGGTGAGCAGAATACGGCGATGGGTAAAGCCTCAATGGGGGCGAATACCACCGGAAGCTACAACGTAGCCTATGGCGCTTATTCCTTAGACGCTAATACCACAGCAAACGATAACACTGCTATTGGCTATGGCGCTCTTAGCGCGAATACGACTGGTACACGCAATACGGCTGTTGGACGAAGTGCTTTAGACGCTATTACCACGGCTGATGACAACACTGGTGTTGGGCATGGCGCGTTAGGTGTAAATACATCAGGGACAGCAAATATCGCCGTAGGTGGTTATGCTTTAGATGCCAACACCACAGGTAGTTATAACACTGGTGTTGGAATGTCAGCTTTAAGCGCGAATACCACGGGAGATAGCAACAGTGCTTTTGGTCGAGAAGCACTAACAACCAACACGACGGGTGCTGGTAATACTGCTATTGGCAGAGATACTTTACAGGCTAATACCACGGGTTCGAATAATGTTGCTGTGGGACTTGATGCTATGGCAGCCAACACCACCGGCACTAATAACATTGCAATGGGGCATAACGCTTTAACAGCTAATACAACGGCTGATGATAATGTAGCTTTGGGCGATCAGGCCATGTCTGCCAACACTACGGGTGCACGGAACGTTGGGATTGGCGTTAACGCATTAGTATTCAACGCCACCACAAGTGACAACACCGCTGTTGGTTATAAAGCCCTAGAAGATAATATAGCAGGAACCAACTCTGCCTTTGGCGGCAATGCAATGCTGCAAACTACCACAGGGTCGGGGAACGTTGCTGTTGGTTATGATTCCTTGAAGACAAACACCACAGGCGCAGATAACGTCGCTGTAGGTGGCTATGCTTTAGATGCCAACACGACAGCAAGCAATAATACTGCCGTGGGATATGCTGCCCTGACTGCCAACACCACAGGTGCATCCAATGTCGGAGTAGGTAGAGGTGCTTTACAAGTTAATACAACAGCCAGTAACAATACTGCTGTTGGTAGAGATGCTTTACAAGCCAACACTACAGGCGCATCCAATACTGCGCTAGGCATGCAAGCCCTCTACGCAAATACAACAGCAAATAGCAATGTTGCTGTTGGTGAAAATGCGATGGTCGCTAACACAACGGGTACACAAAATGTTGCCGTTGGTGCTTCCAGCTTAGATGCTAATACGACTGGCGATTACAACACGGCTCTTGGTTTTCGTACCTTATCAGGCAATACAACAGCCGATGGCAATGTTGCGGTTGGCTATGATGCCTTGAAGGCCAACACCACAGGCGCTAGTAATGTTGCTGTTGGATATCAAGCATTAGAAGCCAATACCACCGCTGCATACAATACGGCCTTCGGCTATATTGCATTAAAGGAAAATACCACTGGCGAAAAAAACAATGCCTTTGGAGCAGGGGCGCTTGATAATAATACTACCGGCAATAACAACACGGCGATGGGGCATGATTCGCTAGGCGTTAACAGCACTGGCAGCGAAAACGTTTCGATTGGGTTGGCTGCTTTGGGGGCTAATACGACAGCATCGAATAACACCGCTGTTGGTCGGGCTGCTCTTGGTTCTAACACCACTGGCGGCTCCAATACCGCAGTAGGTGCTTATGCCTTAGATGCCAATACGACAGCATCAGACAATACTGCTGTTGGAAGGCACGCTCTTGGTACTAATACAACGGGTATTCAAAATACTGCTATAGGAAAAGGTTCTCTTTTTGCTAATACCACAGCAAATGACAATGTTGCTGTAGGGTTTGAGTCTCTAACTGCCAACACCACAGGAACATCCCTTGTTGCAGTAGGCGCTTTATCCTTAGATGCAAACACAACGGGTAGTTCTAATGTAGCCGTTGGCAGGAACTCTTTAGGTGTCAACACCACTGCAAGTTATAACACGGGCGTTGGAGATAAGACGTTAGCTGCTAATACAACGGGCGCTAATAATACTGCTTTGGGGTACCAGGCACTGGAGGCCAACACCACGGGCGGAGGCAACGTCGGCATTGGTGCTTATACCTTAGACGGTAATACGACAGCAAGCGATAACACTGCCATAGGCTATAACGCTATGGGTGGCAGTATTGCATCTAGTAATAATGTAGCTATAGGGCAGGCATCTTTAGAGGCGAATACTACAGGCGCAAACCAAACTGCTGTTGGACAAGGTTCGCTACAGCAAACCACCACAGGGGGTTACAACACTGCCGTGGGTCAGGGTGCGATGTATGCCAACACCACAGGCACACGAAACACAGCGATAGGTAACAATGCGCTGGATGCTTGCACCATCGGTCGATACAACACTGCTCTAGGATATCACGCTCTTGGTGCTGACGTAGATGGAGATTCCTCGGTAGCTATAGGCTATAGCGCATTAGGAACTCAAGAATCCGATTCGGCAAATCAGGCTGTTTATAACGTAGCTGTAGGAGCTAACGCAGGATCGGCACTTACAACAGGTATTAGAAATACGTTTGTTGGCCCTCAAGCCGCCGGTAATGGGACGGTTACTGGTGATGAAAATACGGCTGTCGGATTTCAAGCACTCTATGCCCTAACTAGCGGTACAAATAATGTGGCCGTTGGTCAGACAGGTGGTGCAATCACTACAGGGGCTAATAACACCTGCCTCAATGGTGGAGGTTCTGTTACAACAGGTGATAATAATACCTTGGTTGGTAAGGATGCAGGTCAAACTGGTTCTCCTGGGGGTAATTTCACAACCCATGATAATCGTATCACCCTAGGAGATGAAAACATTGTAGAGTCTAATATCCAAGTCGATTGGACTGTTGCATCTGATGAACGGGATAAGACTGACTTTACGGCTCTTGATCTAGGCTTAGGCTTTGTTAATGCACTTGCCCCCGTAACCTACAAGTGGGACAAGCGTTCAAAGTATGGTGATAAGTATGCTGCTGATTATGACCTTAACGCGCAGGTTCCAGATGGAACCCACAAAGAAGATTGGCTGGATATAGGCTTTAAGGCTCAAGAAGTTGAAGCCCTAGAGATTGCAGCAGGTTATAAAATTGCTGATAAGACTAACCTTACGACTAGCCTTACAGGTGATGGTAAACAGTACGGGATACAGTACAGCAAGTTTGTACCCATCCTAGTCAAAGCAGTACAAGAACTTTCTGCTGAGATAGATAAACTGAAAGCATAGGAGCAAAACTGATGGCAGTGACTAAAGCGTTGACGAAAGCTATCCCGTATAGCAAGTCAAGCAAGGTTCAGGAATGGGACTTGGAATATACCTACGAGAACGATAGCGAAGGGGATGCGACGTACTACACGTCCACCTTTAATACGCATGTTAATGCGACCGATGATGATGGCACCGTGAACTTTACGCCCAAGGCTAAAGGCTCATGGACCAAGGCTCAAATCGTGGCTCTGTGTCCAGTGACACACTGGGACACGGTGTTTGCCAGCCAAGTGGAATCGGTAATTACCAGCCCCGTGGTACCGCCAGAGCCTGACGCCAG
>VTLG01000023.1_pt1 | contig 58842 bp, 84 predicted proteins | sample 4694571 | NCBI WGS metagenome assembly VTLG01 (sample SAMN12604809, study PRJNA352737) | marine metagenome | biome: ENVO:00000447; feature: ENVO:00000209|ENVO:00000569|ENVO:01000036; material: ENVO:00002151; isolation source: viral sequences binned using virsorter ...
TACTAGTCGGATTGCTCTTAGCCCTAGGTGGCTGGAGTCTTTCGCGTACCTTTGAACTCTCTACAATTCAAGCAGTACATGAAGATAAAGTGGATAAATTAGAGAGACATGTGGACAAACTACAAAGCCAAATTGAAAAGATGATGGACTCTGATGAAGAGATCATGGACCAACATAAAAAATTATTTGAAGTATTAGAAAAAGGAGATACTCCAACAGGGAGTTATAATTACTAATGGGTAAACCTCTCAAAATTTCAGAAGAAGCCGCAGTTCAGATGCCGATGAAAACGGTCGCCTCTTTGATCGCCATGGTCGCGATCGGGACCTGGGCTTATTTCGGTATCATTGAGACTCAAAACCGTGTCACAACACAGTTAGAAATTATGTCCAAAGATTTGGAAATGAACACAGAATTCCGGATCAAGTGGCCCCGGGGTCAGATGGGCAGTTTGCCAGCAGACCAGGAGCAATTTATGATGATCGAGGATCTTTACAAGTCCGTGGATCGTTTGAATAAAGCCATTGAAGATGGTATGCATAACAAAGTAAATATAGAATTTTTACAGAAACAAGTGGAGAAACTATTAGAAGATGTTGAAAAACTAAAAGATGCTAATAGAGAGATTCACTATAAGAATGGAATAAACTGATGGAAACTGTAGTAGCACTTTTAATGTTTGTAAATTTTGAAATTAAGGAACATCGTATTCAGTCGTCGATGGGAATGTGCCTCCGCGGAAAGCGCGAAGCGGAACGCCAGTACAGTGAGACCGTCACTTATAAGTGTATTAAAACTCAAGCTGAAGTAGAGATTAATAAAGATGGCTCAAAATCAATCAAAAAAATCGTACTTAAGTAAACGTAATCCCATAGCCCAAATTTTAAAACACTTTACTCCTAAGAGGTTTAAAGATAAAAAGAAGTATGACAGGAAAAAATATGTTTGGAAAAGGATTCGCATTCAAGACTGAAGTAACGAATGGCACTTGTCCCATTTGCACAGAAACAACAGTGTTTGTTTCTCTTTATCAAAATATCTATCGTTGTATTAATTGTGGAGCTGATACAGAACAAAGAGTTAATGGAGTTATAAGCTTTATGCCTATTGCTTCTGCTCATTCTGGACCAACACCACACATTAGGTTATTTGATCAAGACGATGGCTAGAAAACGTCCTTTATTTGGAGTTAGTCAGTATAAGAAAAAGCCTAAGAAAAAACGGCCAAAAAGACATTCCAAACGCCCCAACAAACATAGCAGACGTAAACCTTCGCGTGGCCAAGGAAAAAAACGTGTGGTATAATGTACAAAATTTTAATATTAGCCTACTTAATAGGTAGCGATCCCATAACAACCCAACAGAATTTTGAAATGCAGGGTTGGTATAAGACTATGGATGAATGCCAGACTGAATTGTTGAGTCAACACCCAGACCAAAGCTTTAAAGTCATGAGAGAATTCGTTGAAGATAATGAATTTAAATGGGACTGGCTCGTTGCAGGTTGTACTAATGAAGAAACAGGCGAGAAATACATGGTTTTTCCTGAATATCCGAATGGTAAACCTGACGAATTAGAGGGTCTAACCTTTGAATTAAAAGATATATTAATTTAATTTCCCTTGACATATATCCTACATTAACCTATATATAAGAAAGAAAGTATGAGATATAAATATACAATTACTGAAGTAAACAAAGAGCCTGAAGAAGTCCAAGCGATGAGTTATAAAAAGATGTTAAAATCTTTATTACTTAAGACGCCTAAATTTACAGGAGGAATAGTTTACATTAATAAAAAAGATAGAAAAATAACGAGAAGTTTTCGTGATGGTAGAGAAAATACCTACGGAGATAATCAATATGATTTTGTTCACTAATGAAATCTTTAGTGATAATACTACTGTTAAGCACGAACGAAATCGACATCGAAAAGATAAAACTACAACACACAGGGAATTGCGACGGAATAGCTAATGCCTGGCGTGAAGTGAATACCACGTATCATGATGGCCCGAATCAAGGCAATTATACCAGTGATGGTAAGTTGTTAATGGGTTGGATATGTAAATAAACCTATCCTAAAGGGAAATTAAGGATAGGTATTAAAGGTGAGAAGACTGAGGGCTACCACAATTTGGACACAATGTCAATTAGGACTTTAATTCCTCTTCTTTTTTTACCGATTCAACACAAGCAAACTTAATAAAAATTTTATTTGTATTAATATAATCATCTCCCATAACTTGATATAAAGTTAGTGTGTCATTAGTGCCGGCCCACATACATTCGGACCACGTGTTAAACTCTACATTCTTTGTGTAGGGTTCCTGGCAGTTACCATACAAAGCCGAACAAATAATTATGGTTAAAGTTATTATTTTCATCTTGACAAACTTTATATAAAATCCTATATTATCATTAAAAATGAAAGGTAAACACTATGACTGACATTAGTAAATACAGAAATGTGTCTCTAACACATGACACATATAACACTTTAGTTAAGCTGTCCAAAGTTTTATTACCAGATGCAAAATTATCTATTAGTAAAACTGTTGAAGCATTAGCTCATGAGAAAGCAAGAGTATTAAATGGGAAAGTTCCAACAAAAATACGAAAAGACTGAGTCTACTTTACCTAAAACACCAGAACAAGAACTCTGGGTTTCGGTATTAAGTAAAGCGGCACACGATGCCATTTATTCTTCAGACTGGAGAGAAGCAAGATATGCTATCACTTGGTTTAAGGATAAAAAATCAGACTTTAAAAAAGTTTGTACGTTTGCTGGTTTTAATTCTGACTATGTGCATTGGAAAATGACAGACCCAATTGCAAAAAGAGAATCAAACATGGAATGGGTAAGAACCGGTAATAGATATTATGTAAAAGATAATGTTGGGCTTCCACGTGGTGGGAAAGTATATCATTCCCATTATAGAATAGGTAAGAAAAGGGGCCCATATAATGTAAAAAAGAAAAAAGGAAAGGTAGGAAGACCACGTAAAAAGAATCCTTGGTTTGTAAAAATAGGAAAACTAGGGGGTCGACCTAAGATGTATAATCATGTATAAAGCAATCTGTCAGAACTGCAAAGGAAATGGCTATGAAAAAGTCAAAGATAATAAAGGGAAGACAAACATTCATCAATGTTGGATGTGTGAGTCCACTGGAGAGATTAAATGGTCTCAGGCTCAAGTTGATAACTTTATTTATAATTCTTACTTTCGCAAGCGGTTGCAGTGAATTCGCGCTGCTAGCTTCGGGAGCTAGTATAGCTGCGTCTCATAATACCTATGTGAAAGCTTATAATGGAATAGATGTTCTCACTATAATGAGGACAGAGAAGGATATAAAGACACATGTGTACAAGAACGCTAAAGAGCTCTACGAAAAAACCAAGTATGGTAAGTGAAGATCAAAAAGATCTTGCTTACATTGCTGGTTTATTTGATGGTGAAGGGTGTATATCTTGCGTACAACGACCCACTAAAAGAACAGATCGGAATGGAAAAATATATAACCAATGGTACATACGAGCTGAGGTCGCGATGACCGATGAAGAAACAATTAAATGGCTTCATCAAACTTTAGGAATGGGATGGTGTGGACCAAAACGATATAATAAATATAACTATAAACCACAATGGAGGTGGTGTTGTGGATATCAAGATTGCTTAAAGCTAGCAAAAATGTTAATACCTTATGCTAAAGTGAAAAAAGATAAACTACAGAAAGTGATTGATCATTATGCCTGATAAAGAACCAAAAAACGCAATTAAGTATAACTATTTTCATTGGGGACCATTCCTCATGCACGTCAGTCTTCCTCAAGAAGAATGTCAACTCATTTTAGATGAAGGAGCACGATGTCGTAAAAAAGAAGAGCTAGATTACAGACACAAACTTGCAGGTCATCTTCGACATGAATTTGCTATTGATAAACCAATTAAAATTGCTCAAATTTTGAAGAAATATTTTGAAGCTTACACCATTGGATATAACCAGTGGCGTGGTGAAGGATCAGTTAAACCTAATTTTAAATTAACTGCATTATGGATTAACTACATGAAACCTGGAGAATTTAATCCTCCACATGACCATAGTGGAGATCTTTCTTTTGTTGTCTATCCACATGTACCTCAAGAAATTATAGATGAATGTAAAGCATTTAAAGGAACCATGCGAGGACCCGGCGGTGTCTCTTGGATGTATGGCGAAGGCAATCGTCAATGTATTAGCGCAGTTCATCAACTTCCTAAAACAGGAGATATGTATATCTTTCCAGCCATGTTAAAACATTGGGTCTTTCCATTTAAATCAGACGTCGAACGAATTTCAGTATCTGGTAATGTATTATTTGATGTAGACTCAAGAATCAATTACGTAGGAGATCCAGCAAGGGATAAAAATAAGAAATGACCTATAAACCGTTGCCTGATGAACTTGAAATTAAAGTCAGTCCCATCAATGGTGTGGGTTTATTTGCTAAACAAAAGATTCCGGTGGGTACCAACTTTGGTATGACTCACCTTCAGTTTGGAAAGAATCTCATTCGAACACCCTTAGGTGGATTCATTAATCATAGCGAAAATAATAATTGTGAAAAGGTACAACTTCGATTTACCACAGAGGATCATCAACCTCTTTATAATTTTAATAAATACAATTTAATAACAATTAAAGACATCAAAGGAGGGGAAGAGTTAACACTGAACTATACGTTCTATAAGATATGAAATATATAATATTAAGATGGATCGCCCACTGGTCTAATGCCATTCATAGCTGGGCTTACAATAAGGTACGTACTACCGATTCAAAAGAATGGATTAAAGGATATAGAGAATGGAAAAAGAGAAACTGTCCACACAACTAAAGCCTAGCGTCTACATTGCTATGCCTTGTTATGATTCGGTGAAGATCGGAACGATGACCTCCATCATTCGCCTGATCCAACAACTCGCTAAGAGTGGGATATCAGTCGGGATTAATACGATGAAGTCCCCCCTGATTCACCAAGCGCGGAACTATCTCAGCTCTTTGTTTATGGTCTCGCCTTATACACATCTCTTGTTTATTGATTCTGATGTAGAGTTTAAACCCGAAGCGGTCCTTAGAATGCTCGTTGCTAAAAAAGATATTATCTGTACTCCATACAGAGTAAAGTCGGAGGACACGTCGAAAAGTATTTATACTGTTGATTTCGTTAAGCCCATGATTCTGGAGAATGGACTCATTGAAATTAAAGCAGGACCCACTGGGCTCATGCTTATTAAAAAAGAAGTCTTTGAAAAAATTATAAAAAATTTCCCTGAATTAAAAATTAAAAACTCGGTTCTTCCTGAACCCGGTAAAGATCATGACTATTATTATAACTTCTTTGATTTTAAGTTTAAAGATGGATATAGTGTAGGAGAGGATGTTTCTTTCTGTCAGTTAGTTCGGGAGGCGGGTTTTAAAATTTTCGCGAACACTGAGTCGTGGACCAAGCACCACGGATCATGGACCTGGGAAGGAAAATTTGGAGCGGCCCTAACCGATGTCTAATATGAAAAAAAATAATAAATACACCTACCACCGGGGTACCATGACCACGGACCATGGATCACGGCACTATGAAATTCAAGGCGCGCGCCTACCCAGCGTCACTACGATCCTTGCAAAAACAAAAGATGATACGTATTTAAAGCGTTGGTATGCGAAAACAGGATACGACGAAGCAGAACGAATTAAGAATCATAGCAGTCTTAGGGGAAGTGCCATGCATAAGTTCATTGAGAAACACATCCTCGGGCATGGGCATGAAGATCTTACGCCAATTGGTCAAGAAGCTAAACCGATGGCTAAAAAGATTATTGAAGAAGGTCTACTCCCTGTTGAAACTTATTTTGGTTCAGAAGTAACTCTATACTACCCAGGCCTATATGCAGGAGCAACAGATTTAATCTGTGAGCATCATGGTATGGAAACTATTGTAGATTTCAAACAAGCTAATAGACCTAAGCAAAGAGATTGGATTGAAGATTACTTTCTTCAGATTTCAGCCTATGCAATGGCTCATAACTATGTATATGGCAGTAATATTAGGCAAGGAATCATTATGATTGTAACTCCTGATCTATATTTCCAAGAGTATCGATTTCAAGATGCAGACTTACGTAAGTATCAACACCAATTTTTAAAAAGATTAGATGAATATTACAAACTAAAGTATGATGAGAAAGAACAAGCAAAGATAGAGACAGAAGACTTAATGAAAGAGTTCGAAAAAGAAGCAGCTAAGTTAGACAAAGCAAGAAAAGGGGATATGGCTAAAAAGTTATGGTAGACAACCCTAAAGGAGAATTAATAATGATTTTTCCAACAACCATATTGTTGGTGAAGAATAAAGAAGATTTTAAAAAAGAATTTAAATATATCAGGAACTTAGATTATGATGATCAACAGCTTACTGGTGTGTTTAGAAGCAAAGATTCTTATCTCATGAAACATTCTGAACTATCCAACCTTAATAAGTTCTTTCAATTAGCATTAGATACTTATGCTAATCAGGTCATGGGAACTAAAAGCAAATTAGAAATTACCCAAGCCTGGGTGCAACGTAATATTAAAAATAGTTTTACTCATGATCATGTTCATCCTAATAGTATTATTAGTGGTGTATTTTATTTTAGAAATGATGACCACGCAGGCATTTCATTTAGTAAAGATACCATAGATAGAATAGCATTACCAAAATACACACAAACAAAGCTCAATAGTGAGTCCTTTATGTTATATCCTAAATCCGGGGATCTAGTCTTATTCCCTAGCAACATTAGACATGGCGTTCCCATAAACACTAAAGAAGATTCGAGATACTGTCTAGCTTTCAATACCTTTCACTTTGGAGAATTGGGGAGCAGAGCAGGATCAACTCATTTAATAATTAATAAGGATTCAAATGGAAAAAGTAACTGATTATGTTTTTGTGCAAAACTTAATACCTAATAGTCTTTGTAAGCAATTAATAATGGAGTCATCTAAACCTGATTTTAAATGGACTCAACACTCCTGGTATAGCTATGGTCGAGATGATTATAATACTGAAAAAACAAAAGAACTGGAAATTGTATCATCCAATCAAGATCAGTTTCAAAGATTAGGTAAATATTTAGGACAGGCTTTACAAACATACCAAGCTAAATACAGAACGCAAAGAGAAAAAACAGGACGTAGTTTTATTAAACACGTAAGCCAAGTTAGATTTAATAGATATCCTGTAGGAACTAAGATGCGAGAACACTATGATCATATTCAAAGTCTATTTGATGGGAAGTTAAAAGGAATTCCTATTCTATCCATCGTAGGATTACTTAATGATAATTATGAGGGTGGACAATTTATAATAAGAGGAAATGAAGTAAAACTAACCAGAGGGGATATATTATTATTCCCATCTAACTTTATGTATCCACATGAAGTCAAAGATGTAACAAAGGGAGTAAGATATTCTTTTGTTAGCTGGGCATTTTAAGGAGGTAAACATGAGAGAACGTTTGTTCAAAGCGTTAGTTACTAGATACACTAGCCAGATGGAAGATGCATTATTAAAGATTGATATGCTGATGGCCGGGGATCGTAATGCTGTTGTCGTGGACCACGTGGACATCACGGGCGCCATTGACAAAGAGCTGGCAAAGGTGGCAGAAGCTGATGAGAAGTTGGCAAAACTTAGACGATTCTATGGCACAAATTAGACATAAATGTGTCTGAAATGTGGCATCACTTGTAATCCCATACAATCCAGTGGCAGAATATGGGGTAACATTGGCAGAAATCTAGATGATTCCATAGGAATCGATAGGAAAAAAATCAATTTTACGCGGGTTTTTTTTCGTGACTGGCAGGAGTGGCAGAATTTTGAATTTCAGTGGCAGACGTAAGTCATTGATATATATAGATAATTTATATATTTTATATAAAAAAGATGCTCTGCCAGACTTTTTTTGCTGATAAATAAAATAGAAAAAAATATATTTTTGTTATATATGGCAGATTGGAGATCAGGAAAAACTATGGCACGTAAGAAATCTAAAATTAGGCGCATAAACATTGGCAAAAAGAAGTATTATTTTTACAAGATCACTTGGATTGATATTACAGGCGATGCCACTCATGCCACTTCAGAGGAATTTGATAAGATGGATTGTGCTAGACTTCAGACTTTTGCTTATGTTTATAAGAAAACAAAGAAGTTTGTTTGGACTTTTGCTAGCTATGATGAGAAGGATGAGGCATACTCTGATAGAAATGTATTTCCTAGAGGATGTATAATTAAAATGGAGAGAATAAATGTTTAATCCAGATAATGTTTATTTTATTGGAATGATTATTTTTCTTTTGGGTTGTCTTTATTTCCTAACGTTATTACCACACTAGATGTCTGATTGGCAGCAATACTTTCTGGTTCTTTTTGTTTTGTCTTTGTTTTGGTTTTTAATGGTGTTTGGTCCAATAATGGTTTCTCGGGGGTAACGTTTAAAATTGGTGCGTAATCATCTAAAATCTGTTTCATTTTTTGTTCTAATTCTAGTTCTGACATGTCTTCTAATTTCCCATGTTTTATTATTTTTCTGTCTATATATAACCCTGCGGCTTTGCCTCGATTCGCTTCAGCATTTACAGCAGAGGAAAATGAACCTTTCTTCAAAGCAGCTTCACGTAGACGAGCCAGTTCAGCCAGGTGTCCTTCATAAGTAACTTCAAACTTCTTAAGTCTTTCTTCTTTTAGTTTACCAATATACTGAGCCACTAATGGACTGTGTCTAGGATTCATTAGTTCTGATCCTTCTTGCCTAGCTCTTGTTGGACTATATCCAGCAGCAACAGCAGCTTCAGTCTGAGTCATAGGACCATCTGGCCCTCCGAATACGATAAACTCAGAGAATCTCATCTGCATTTCTGTTAATCTTTTTGGTACTCCCATATTGACAATTTAGGGTAACAGTCCTATAAAGTCAATATGAATGATATAAATTGGAAAGAAAGATGTGAAGAGGCAGAAGTTGCATTAGCTAATGCTTTGGCTGATGAGTCTGGTCTTAAACAAGCAGATCAACTTATGATGAATAAGTTACAACGCATTCAGGAACTAGAAGAGATTAATGAATCACATCGTAAAATTAATGGAGATTTAAGAAGACAAATAACTGCTCTCGAGCAGGAGAAATTAGAATTATTTTTAGATAATAAAAAATTAGCTAAACAAGTTGAAGATAATCTTGACAGATTACGTAAGAGTGGTATGTGACATGTACATTAAAGATTTAATGAATTATTTAGGAGAGTTTATTAATGGCACAAAAGGAAATGCCATTAACCACGCAAAGATTTATATGAAGATTGGTCCATACTTGGAAGAGATTAAACGAATAGATGTAGAGGAGAGTAGACTCATTGGAGATGGTTCTATTCGGGTAGTTTTTAAACCAGATAAGAGACAGTTAATTCGGGCCGACGACATACCCGAGTAACCTTGAAAATGTTATGGCACCAGAAAGAAAATTATACCAAGATCTTAGAAAAAATACATGCTCCATCATCCTCAATCGTATTGAAAATCTTAGCTTACTCGGTATGCCTGATGTATTGGGGTATAATACTTCTGGGCACTTTTTCACTATTGAACTAAAAGTCACCAAGGGGAACAAAGTAAAATTTTCTCCGCATCAAATTTCATTTCATAAGTCACATCCGAAGAATACATTCATCCTTATCAAGGCCCTCGGTCCGAGTGCCTTGAAACTTGTTCCAGGATCCATGATCCAGGAACTATTAGACAAAGGCCATGGTCCATGGCCCCCTATCAATTGGATTGAAATACAAAAATTATTTGAGCTTGCGGCTTGAAGCTTGAAGCTTGGCGCTTGGGCCTTCCGGCTTGAAGCTTGCAGCTTTAACGAACCGGTTCGTGTTCTCGGCGTGGAGGTCCTCAGGCTTGGAGCTTGAAGCTTGGTCCTTGTCCCGGTAACCATTGTCCCTGGCCCATTGCTCATGGATCTCGTCTATGATTTTGGGGCGCGCTCTACGGCCTCCATGTTTAGTGTTTCGGGTATGTGACATTCTTAACTTTCCTGTCCCAGCATGCTCTGCAGTCCATGCACTTGTTGCCCTGGTCCGAGGCCGGGCAGGTCTTTGTTGTCGTCGACACGGTCGACGTCCAAGGCCACCATTTAACTGGTTGTTGGTTGATCATATGTGAGCTGAATCTAATAATTAAATTTGTTGGTATTATGTCCGGATCCATGAGCTTCAGGAAGCGTGCTTCCCGGGTCGGCATCCAGTGTCTGGTTGCCGGCGTTCTCTTACAGACTTCGAATATGTTCTTGAGATGCTCGACTGATTGAATGTCGCCTGAGTCGTGCCATCTAAACCATTCGTGGCCCGTGATCAGTGTTACCATGTCGTTGATCCACGTGTCAGCAGTCAGGCCCTCTAACCTTCGATATAATGCTTTTTGTACATTTGGGAATCTATAGCGCCCCTTCAGAGCGTAGCAGCCATGACAAACTGAGCCCGGTATTTTAACGAGCTTGGCACCTGTCAGGCAGGCGCGGGCTGGAAGGTTGAACGCTGGTCCTGGCATCTTGGACGGCGCGCTCAGGCCTCCTGTTCTTTGTCTTGCTTCTTTCTTTAACATTTAAATTTTATACCTTTTAATTGTGTTTGTTTCGTGGCGCTTGGAGCTTGAAGCTTGCAGCTTCCGGCCCGGCAGGCGGCCTGTACTTGCCCGGGCGCCTTGCGGCGCCCTGAGCGTAAACTCTAAATCTTCATGTCACCTTCTTTGTGATTGAAGATTATGGACCGAGCTTTTTTGAGACTAATAGCTTTACGCTTATTAGAATCAGCAGCCTTGAGCATCTTTTTCAGGATGCGCATTTTGTCAGCACGACTGTGGTACTTGTCCAGAAAATCGGAAAGTTTCATAGTCCCATACTATCCCAGATCCCCGGACTTGTCAAGCTTGGAGCTTGAAGCTTGGAGCTTGAATAACGTGTTAGCTTGCGGCTTCGTGACGAGCCCGGCGTCCCTCAGGGACCACAGGAAGCGCTCGCACTTCTTAACGTAAGCGCGACTGAGGTCGCGCTTATCGTGGATGAAATAATTCATCAAGTCATTGTGTTTAGATCTAATCAAGAACCACCATATATTGTTTTGGAAAATGCTGTCTAAACCAGTCGAGCCCAGCCCTTACAATGTCCCAGGCCTCAAACCGTTCAGCCCCGATGATCGTATCGTAGACTGACGCCGCGTATCCTGGCATTTTAGTTTTTTCTCCAGTGAATCTATTCGCGATTTCTACTTCCTTGTCCAGGTAGACTGAACAATTGAATGGCATCGTGATGTCCTTCCCATGCCATTTTATTTTTGTCTTTTTTGGTTTTTCAAACATAGTTTTTCCTTTCATAACTCATCCTACAAGATCCCAGACCTTCAGTCAAGCTTGAAGCTTGGAGCTTGCGCCTGGGTCCGGCCACTTTAGAATCATTCTAAAGTGGCCAAGCAATGCGTTTTACCTTATCGCGCGACATTTACTTGACCCCAGATCCCACGAGATACTCTAGAAGATACCTCATTGTGAGATCTGGGCTCAAGCTTAAGAAATTAGGTCTAATTTCTTAAGCTAGGCTCAAGGGCGGCTCTTCCCAAAATAATTGCTATAGCATTAATCAGTAATAGCCGCCGATTGGCTTTTGCTTATCATCAGTCCATTACAGACATATCTTCAGCAAAATCTATCAAACCAGTATATTATTGCCATCATAGCAATAAATAAAATTGGATAAAACCATAAACTATCTATTATCATACTTTTTCCATAACATCTGGCATCATTATTAAAAACTTAATAATGAAAAATGCAAACATTGAAAGTCCTAACCACGTACTCAAATGAATCGCAATGATTAGACCTAAAAATGCCCCTACAAAATGTAAGGCAAAATATAACGCATAAAATATCTCTTTCATAATTATCCTATATAGTCCCTTGACTTTTAAAAGTCAAGGGTATAATGTTCATTTAATTCTAACAATTAACAGAAAGGTATATATGGCTAGAATAAGACTAAATCAAGAGTACAGAAATAAGATCGCAAATCGTATGCGAGTACATCTTGAACAAGAGAACACGCAAGAGAAAGAGACATATCTAAAAGCAAGGGAAGAAATGAAACCTTTGCAAGATTTGACTTGGCAACTTGCTGAACAAATAGTTAGACGACACTACACCCCAGAAGATGTCAAAATGGCATATCATCTACAAAACAAGTTTGAAAATGTAGATACTATTGCAAAAGATAGTTGCTTTCATTTTGGATATTATGGTCAAGTAGAAGATAGAGATCAAAATGATAAACCAATTATGAAAGATAAATATATTGAAAGTCATTTTGATTTTAAACTTGATGGAAATATTAATGGTGATGAACACTCAAAGTCGCAAGATTTTGGTTATGCCTATTTTAGAGATGAACTCAAAAATAGAGATGGTTGCAATCCAGATATTAATATTGAGATGAAAGATAAAGATCGCAATCCACATCAACAAAAATTTCAAGACGCAAATGATAAGTATCTTGGAACAAGTGGTGGAAGTGATAATCAAACCTCTTACGCAAGAGAGTGGAACAATGATTATGTTTTAGATTTAATTGGTCGAGAATATTGTCGTGATCGTTCTATTGCTTGTAATAAAGAGGAATATGATACTCTTATGGTTTGGCAACAAAAGAAAGGTCATTTAATTACTTGCCATCAAAAATGGATAGAGAGTGTTTTAAATCAAATGAAAGAAATTAAACTTGGTTTAAAAGGTTATAAATATTTAGACGAAGCGATTGAGTTATCAACTGAACTTGGTTTAGATATTAATGACGCAGAAATAATTAGAACTAATTCTACTGGTCTAGTTATTTACAATCCAAAAAATCTTGCTGAAAGAGTTAAGAGTATGAAGAATAAATCTATCAGTAGAGAAGATAAAATTGCTATGTGGAAAAAAGAAATGGCAGAAAGGGAACAAAAATAGCGATTGACAAATGCTGGGATAAAATGTTATTATCCCAGCATTAATAACAAATACTAGAAAGGTATAAATATGGACACGTTTGACAAACACATCAATAAGTTAGTTGCAACAGCCAAAATATCAGCGCTGATTGAACTTAAAAATAAAATCCAAGAAGAAATAGACGAGTTGGAAAAACAGAAAGGGGATACAGATGAAATTCCCTTTTAAAGATGGAACAGTGTTTATGATAACTTACACTCCACAAACTATTGGTGGAGAAGTTAATCATGACAAAAAGCATATTACTAGACGTGGTAAATGGGATAGTAAATGTAAAATAAATCAAGACTTTATTTTGTATTACGATAGAGATCGTGGCAATTATAGATATGCAAGTAAAAAACTTGCAGACATTTATATTTCTATCGGATTAAATAAAGAAGAAATGAAAGTGGTGAACTAATGAAAAAAACAGAAAGACGAACAGTTGACGACAGACTTCCACCTTGGCTACACTCAAAGTTTTTGAGTGCAGTTGATTATATTTGGCAAGTCAAAGGTGATAACGAAGAAAGCATTAAAAGAGTTGAACACGTTATGGATAGTGGACATTTCACAGAAGAAGAAATGTCTTGGATAATGCTTATCTTAATTCTTCCTAAAGTAAATAAGATGATAAAAGAAACAAATGATTGGAAAGACTTCCAAGCTAAAAAGAAAGAGAGTGTGCATTAATGAAATATTGCCAAGGACCATTGTGTCATACTTATAGAACTAAGGACAGAATACGAGGACAGAAAGGCAGCAAGTTCTATCAAACTAGAAGAAGATCTTCATTCTATTATCTTGGTGGCAATGCGTGCTGTATGAGATGTCAAGATGATTGGTTTCAGAAGTTTGGTGAACAAGCTGTTAATCACTTCGGCAGAATACATGAGCCAATTAAATTAACAGAAGATAATGCGTGGTATAAATCATCTACCTATAATGGTTATGATAATGCTCAAAGATATAATAGATTCTTTGTTAATGATTTACTTGATCAACGCATACCAATTACAGAAGAACAATATCAAGATGAAAGTTTAGTTCGTCCATAACTAAAGGTCGCGCGCCTTCGGCGCGCGGCTCTTGGTCCACCGCCCTCGCGGGCGGTGGACCGCGTACCTCGGATCAATAGAGGTACCAAACCCAATCCCAAATAGCTTCGCAGAAAAAAGGTCGATCCCCCTTTTTTAAAAAGGGGTCCCACTACTTTTTGGTTTATGCCTTGATTTAGAGTGTCATAGCTGGTAAAAACATTTTGGTACCATGAACTTGAATCAGGTTGATATAAGTAAATTACCTGCGGATGTCAGAAAGACCTTCAAGAGACTTCAAGTCATGCATGCAGAAAAAAAGATACAAAACCGAGCTAAGACTGACTTTTTATCTTTTGTTAAGTGTGTATGGCCGGAATTTATCGAAGGGTCCCATCATAGACACATCGCAGAAAAATTTAATAAATTAGCAACAGGGGAGCTAAAGCGCTTAATTGTGAATATGCCACCCCGTCATACAAAATCAGAATTTGCATCTTACCTCCTTCCTGCGTGGATGGTAGGTAGAAATCCAAAATTAAAAATAATTCAAGCAACTCACACAGGAGAATTAGCAATTCGTTTTGGTCGTAAAGCAAAAAATTTAATTGATTCAGAAGAATATGCAAAAATTTTCAAAACTAGACTTCAAGAAGACTCTAAAGCTGCCGGTCGGTGGGAAACTGCTCAAGGTGGTGAATATTTTGCCGCTGGTGTAGGTGGAGCAATCACTGGAAGAGGTGCAGATTTACTAATTATTGACGATCCGCACTCGGAACAAGATGCAATGTCAGAAACAGCTCTTGAAAGTGCTTATGAATGGTATACTTCAGGTCCTAGACAACGTCTTCAGCCGGGCGCTTCGATTGTTTTAGTAATGACTCGTTGGTCTACAAAGGATTTAACGGCGCAATTATTAAAAGCTCAAAAAGAAGTTAAAGGTGATCAGTGGGAAGTGGTCGAATTTCCAGCAATCTTGGACCACGGAACAGAAGATCAAGCGGTTTGGCCTGAATATTGGAAATTAGACGAATTAGAAAAAGTAAAAGCGACCTTACCGGTTGCAAAATGGAATGCTCAATGGATGCAACGTCCAACTTCGGAAGAAGGAGCCATTATTAAACGAGATTGGTGGAAAGTTTGGAAACATGATTGGATTCCTCAGCTTCATTATGTCATTCAAAGCTATGATACAGCTTATTTGAAAAAAGAAACGGCCGATTTTAGTGCCATTACGACTTGGGGACTGTTTTATCCTAATCAGGACTCACCTTTGAACTTAATTTTACTGGATGCAATTAAAGATCGATATGAATTTCCAGAATTAAGAAGAAAAGCTCTCGAACAATATAAATATTGGTCTCCTGAGATGGTTATTGTGGAAGCAAAGGCTGCGGGACTCCCTTTAACATACGAGCTTAGGCAAATGGACATCCCAGTCGTGAATTTTACCCCTAGTAAAGGCAACGATAAACATGTAAGAGTTAATAGTTGCGCTCCGGTGTTTGAAAGTGGTATGGTGTGGGCACCTGAGACAAAATTCGCTGAGGAAGTGATAGAAGAATGTGCAGCTTTTCCTTTTGGCGATAATGACGACTTGGTTGACTCAATGACTCAAGCGGTAATGCGTTTTAGACAGGGCGGTCTGATTCAGCACCCGGAAGATTACAAGGATGAGAAACAAGAGCCCAGAAAAATGGTTTATTATTAATGGCAGTATCTTTATTTCAGAAAATTTTGAACAGAATGTTCCAACAGTTTGTTAATCGTACAGGGCGTGAACCTATGACGCCTTCAGAATGGATGAGTATTCAAAATTCAGCAGTTAATTATCTTAATAAAACTAAAGGTGTTGCACCAGGACCTAAAAAACCTCCTTTTCAAGGTTTTAAACCTGAAGTTATTCAAGGGGGTAAAGGAATTGAAAGTTTACTTGAATCCGGAGCCGTGAAAAAAGGTGTAGCTCCTAAAACTAAACTATCCACATTAGAAGGTAAAAAACAAAAATTAGATGCAGCGATCAACAAAGAAGAATGGATTGCTAAGAAGCACAGAGAAAACAAAGAAGCTATCGAACGGTTTAAAGCAAAGACACAAAAGAAAACTGTAGAAGATTTTAGAGATGAAGGCGACTGGGATCCAGGTGGATTTGCTGGCGGAGGTCTGGTTAAGAAATTTATCGAACGATTGTTTATTAAAGCTTCCAACGATATTCGACAGGGTAAAGGCAAATGGAAAGGTTTGACCCAAGATCAATGGATCAAGCAACATGATGATTTAACAAAGATGATGAAAAAGTGGGAATGGGGAGGTAAGAAAAAACTTCCTGAAGGAGCAGAACAGTATCTAGGTATGAATGACTTGCAAATAGCAAGAGCGGTTAAACAAGCTGAAAAACAAGTGGGTGATGAAAAATTAATGCAAAAAGCTTATGATGAAATTAAAGGCGGTTCAGGATTTACAGATGATTATAAATATGACGCTGATGTACTGGCTGAAGAGTATGCAAAACAACATGGGAAAGTCTATGCAGATTTACCTGAAGACCAAATCTCTATCTATTATGATCCTGCTTTAAAACGTGTTTCTCAAGATATGTTAAAAAGAAGAGAAGCCAAAAAAGCACTAAAAGATGTTGAAGAAAAAATAGAATTACAAATGTTTGATCCTAAAGACCGATTACCGAATGCTGGCGGCGGGATTATAAAATTTTTAAAAAAGTTTCTAAAAAAGAAACCTAAAGAAGACGTTATCAAACCTTTTGTATTTCCTGAAACAGGCCCTCATTCTGATTTTTTTAAAAAAGTACTTGACGATATGCTTAAGTCAGAATCACGTTTAAAAGATTTTGATCCTCCTAAAGACAGAAAACCGCATGCTGGTGGCGGCCTTGCCTATATGCTCGGTGAACCGAACACGCGAACGGAGGCGCTTCAAGAATTTGGAGTGGTCACTGATCCGTGGGGCATGTACACTGATCCCTCACTCTATGCTCAAGGCGAGCGTAGCAGCGGCGTTCCCGGTCGAGCGGAGTATAAAGAAGGCGGCGTTGGCCACGGTCCGTGGACCATGAATCAGGGAGCACGAACCCCGGAACAACCCGAACAAAATTTAGACACGCCCCAACCTCAAGTGATGGGCACACCCGACCCGTTAAAAATGCCACAAGGCATTCCAAGCGCGGCGCCAAAAAGTATGGACCCAAGGTACATGCAACAACAGATGATGCGACAAGCGATGATGGGTCAACAACCGAGAATGGGTCAACAACCGAGAATGGGTTATGCTGGTGGAGGTATGGGCAGACGAGCCTTTTTAAAAATGATGGCGGGCGTAGCCGCTTTTCCATTTTTAGGAAGAGGAGCTAAGGAAGTAGTCAAAGAAGCTCCTACCGCTATTAAAGCAGCTGAAACCGTTATCGAAAGAGGAGCTGATGGAATTCCTAAATACGCCTTCGATTTGATCGAAGTCGTAAAAGCTAAAGGGACTAAAGAGATTATAGAAGGATTTGCAAGAAATACTCCAGTGCAGAAGAAATATACTTACAAAGGGGTAGAAGTGATCGAAGATGGAACCGGTGGTACGAGCGTTAGAAAAGAACATACGGGTCCAGCGCATTGGGTTGATGAAGCAGGTGAGGGTCAGGCAGACGAAGGAATTACTAGAGAAGTTGGATTTGAGATTAAAGAAGGGGGTTACGAGCAAATCGGAAATCCTCAATTTGACGATGCAGCAAAATCTGTAAAGCTGGATGATGAATATTTTGAAGCAACCGTGCGTCCCGATAGTGAAGGAAAACTAAAAGATGTTGAAGAAGGTATTGATGAATTGGATCACTTAGATCTTAAAAAAATTGCCGATGAAGCTAAGACTCTTCCCATTCGTACTAAAAAAGCAGGAGGCGGTCCGGTTGATACTCAACAATTAATTCAAATGTATATGGAAGAAGGATTGAGTTATGAAGAAGCGGTGCAAGCGGCACAAGCGGCTTCTAATTTAGATATGAATTTATTAAAAAGAGCTTCAGGTGGTTTAGCCCACATGTTGGGAGAATAATGAAAGTAGCACATTGGAAAATGGCTCAAGACTGGATTAATCATCCAGAACCTAAAAATTCAAGAGGCGTTTGGGATGACTTAGTTAAAGTCGCTAATGCCGAATGGAGAAATAAAGAACGTGCTCTCATGGCCGTTGCAGATAGTAAACCCTATGCGGGTGTTCCAGAAGAATGGGATGATTTAACTCCTAGAGAAGAACAATATTATCAACAAGGTCCTTTTAGCACGGATGAAGTTTTTTTAGGATCTAAAGGCGGTGTTCCACAACTCGTGCAACCTGGACCAGGGAGACCGGGGTATAAGGGAGAAGCTTTGACCGAACGACCTTTTGATGTAACCAAAATTAATCTGAGCGAATATGAAAAAAAATTAATCAGAGATGAATTCCCTGAACTTGAATTTAAATTTAATAAAAAACAACCGATTGGAATTAAAGCCTATAAGAATCATATGAATTACAAACGAGTTAAGGATTTTATACAACGAGATTTTAAAACAACCGTGGCTTTTGAACCTTTATCTTTGGGTGCTCAAAGAGAAGTCATGAGAGAATTTACCTTACCTAAAGGGATGAAATGGAATTTTGAGAAATACAGATATGGAATTTCTGATGGAAGAGCAAAAGGCGAGGGAAAATATGGAGGTCCTCAAAGAGTTCATGAAGGAACTGTTCATAAAGGTAGCAGATCTCTTGTGAGAAAAATAGCAAACTTTGTAAGTGATCCGACTAAAAGTGAAACTAGATACTGGGGAAGGAAGAATACTCCTGGTGGGTTTATGCTTAGTTCTGTTGACCGAGCCGTTCTTCAAGGAAATAAGAATTATAAACTTAAAATAAAAGATGGAAGAGTCATTGGATTTGTAGATAAGACTGTTTTAGACAAGAACGGAAACCCTATAGAATTCCTTTATAAAGGCCATGGTGAAGAAAGATTAAAACCAGGTCAAAAATTAATTACGTCACATCCTCAATTTAAGAAAATAGAAAAATTTTATGATGTAGCATTTGAGGCTACAAAATCTTTGGATGATACCTCCCGTGTATTTCAAAAATTATTCGAAGGAAAAGGTTTTAATACGGCTAACATTAGATTTACGGATTTAGTTCGTTTTCTTGGAGATGAAACAACTAAAGGAGCTGTAGAAAATGCTATATCAAAACACCATAAAAAAGGTGTTGGGACTTCTCCTCTGAAGGATTTACAAATTGTAACTCAAGTTAATAATCAATTTGCAGATGATATGGCTAAAAAAATTAGATTAGGGAAACTGACGGTTGAAGATTTGGAAGCTATAAATAAACGAGGAGTGAGATTTCAGGTTGATGGTAAATGGTATGGAAAGGATACAGGGAGTACTCCTAAAGAACAATATAAAAAAGTTGTTAGTGAAACTATTGGTGACGTAAAAAAATGGAAACCTGAAAAATTTAAACAATTTAAAATTCATGTAGATAAACAGCTACCTAAAATCATAAAAGCTTATCAGGCCAATGGAATTGGGAATAACTGTAAATTGAAAAAAGGTAAAGCCGAAGGCGGAAGAATTGGTTTTGATGATGGAGGTTTTAATAATTGCATGAGTAATGCTATTCAAGAACATAATAATAAATTACAAAGTGATAATCTTGCTGTTCGAAATGAGGCAAGAGCTAAACAGTTTAAAATTAATCAAACTAAAGGTTTAAAGAATATACTTGGTGTTGGAAGAAGAGGACTGCAAGGCGTAGCTGGTTTTATTGGTGGCTGGGGTGGAGCAGCTATAGAAGCGGTTGCCGAAGGAGCTTTTTATGAACATGCTAGAAGACAAGGATATAATCACAAACAAGCTATGGCTGAAACATTTCTTCCAAAAGTTTTTGACAAAAATAGAGAAACAGGAGTTTGGGAAGGTGCGGAAAATTTATTAGCAGATGAGTTAGTAGGGAAACGAGATGAAGAAGGGTATTTAAAAAGTGCTACTCCTCATCAAGAGACGTGGTTTAATGTTCCTGCTGCTGAATATCAAGATAATTTAAAAGCTCTAGAAAATATTCAAGGAGAAATTGGTAATATTCAAATGGAATTAAATGCAATGAAAGCAAACCCGGGTTATGTAACGCCTGAACAACTTTCAGCTAAAGAACAGGAATTAGAAGCAGCGCTTACACAAGGTGAATCCATAGCTAATACACTTAAAGTTGGAACTCCTGAACAAGAAGCATATGTCAGAGCTGAAGAAAAACAAAAAGCTTTACAAGATGAAAGAGCTCAAAAACATTGGGGAGATACTCGAGCTTATAAAAAAGGTAAAGAACGACAATGGCAAGAAGAATTTTTAGATTACAGAGGAGCCGATAGGAAATATAGAAAAGACCAGCCCTTTGCTTTTAAAGATCAAGCGATAGAGAGTTCTATTGTAGATTTAGGAAGTGGTGAGAGAATTAATTGGGATGCCTATAAAAATTATGGCTGGGATAAACCAGAACAAAAATGGAAAGACCTTTATGATATGGGTGGATGGGATTTAATGGATAGAATTGGAATTGCTGGAGGAGTCTCTAAAATGTCTCAAGGTGGCAGAGTCTCGTACCTAGATGGTGGAATAGTGAGTTTATTAAAGAAAAAATGAAAAACCCAATATTAGTTAAAAATATGCAGCATGTTAAGTGGAAGGAGATTCCTCCTTTAAGAGGACCCAATCCACAAGGCTTGCGAAAAGAAGTAAAACAAGATACAAAGAAACCGGAGAAGTTAAATGGCAGACAATCGAATAGATAAAGCTCTCCCGAATATCATACCTGAGGAAACTCTTCCTAAAGAAGAGTTAGTCGAAGAAGTTGATGTTGCGGAAGAATTAGGAAAAAAACCAATTGAAATAACCGACGAAGAAGATGGTGGTGCAACTGTTGATTTTGATCCTAGCAAAGTAAATATTCCACTTGAAGGTGGAGATCATTTCGGAAATTTAGCAGATATTTTACCTAGAGAAATTTTAGATCCTATTGGGCTAAAATTAGCTGGAGATTATTTGGATTATAAAATGTCCAGAAAAGATTGGGAACAAGCTTATATTACTGGTATAGACCTTTTAGGATTTAAATATGTTCAAAGAACAGAACCATTTCAGGGAGCAAGTGGTGCAACTCACCCAGTACTTGCAGAAGCGGTTACGCAGTTTCAAGCGCAAGCTTATAAAGAGTTATTGCCAGCTGATGGACCGGTAAGAACCCAAATTATTGGGGCATCCAACCCTCAAAGACAATTACAATCTGAACGAGTTAAAGACTTTATGAATTATCAAATTCTAGATGTCATGAAAGAATATGAACCAGAATTTGATTCTATGTTATTTCATTTACCTTTAGCAGGATCTACTTTCAAAAAAGTTTACTATGATGAACTCTTAGGTCGAGCTGTATCAAAATTTATTCCTGCTGATGATTTAGTTGTTCCTTATACTGCTAATTCATTAGAAGATGCAGAAGCGATTGTTCATATCGTTAAAATGTCCGAAAATGATTTAAGAAAACAACAAGTGATTGGTTTTTATTCTGATATTGAACTTGCTCCTCCTTCCTATCCACCAGATGACAGATTAAAAGATGCTGAACGTAAATTAGAAGGAACACAAAAAACAACAAGAGAGCAAAACATGTATACTCTTCTCGAGTGTCATGTAAATTTAGATTTAGAAGGATTTGAAGATTTACATCCTGAAACGGGTGAACCGACAGGAGTAAAATTACCGTATATCGTAACCATCGAGCACGGTAGTCAAAAAGTTCTTTCGATAAGAAGGAACTTTGCGCCCAATGATCCATTGAAGAAGAAAATCCAATATTTTGTCCACTTCAAATTTCTGCCAGGACTAGGATTTTACGGATTTGGACTCATTCACATGATTGGCGGTTTGAGCAGAACTGCAACGGCTGCTCTCCGCCAATTATTAGATGCAGGGACATTATCCAATTTGCCTGCTGGATTTAAACAAAGAGGTGTGCGTGTCAGAGATGATGCACAACCTATTCAGCCAGGGGAATGGAGAGATGTGGATGCACCGGGTGGAAATTTAAAAGATTCATTTTTTAATTTACCTTACAAAGAACCATCACAAACATTATTACAACTCATGGGTATTGTGGTTGCTGCAGGTCAAAGATTTGCTGCGATTGCTGATATGCAAGTGGGTGAAGGAAATCAAACTGCAGCGGTAGGTACAACTATTGCTCTTCTTGAAAGAGGCTCAAGAGTTATGTCTGCAATTCATAAAAGACTTTATTCTTCGATGAAGGAAGAATTTAAATTACTAGCTAAAGTATTTGCAACCTTCTTACCTCCAGATTATCCATATGATGTTGTTGGAGCAGCTAAAAATGTTAAACAACAAGATTTTGATGACAGAATAGATGTTTTACCTGTTGCGGATCCAAATATCTTTTCTATGTCTCAACGAATTACAATGGCACAAACAGAATTACAACTTGCGATGTCGAATCCTCAAATGCATAATTTATATGTAGCGTATCGTAAGATGTATGAAGCAATCGGGGTCAAAAATATTGATCAGGTATTACCTCCACCGCCGCCTCCTCTCCCAAAGGATCCGGCTTTGGAAAATATAGATGCTTTGGCTCAAAAGCCTTTTCAAGCATTTCCTGGTCAAGACCACCGAGCGCATATCACATCGCATTTAAATTTTATGGCAACTAACATGGTGAGAAATAATCCACCTGTTATGGCTGCTTTACAAAAAAATTGTCTTGAACATATTTCATTAATGGCTCAAGAACAGATTCAATTAGAATTTAGTGAAGAAATGGCTGTGTTACCGCAATTACAACAACAAGCTACTATGAATCCACAAGCTCAAATGCAGTTTCAACAGATTTCCCAGAAGATTGAAGCAAGAAAAGCTATTTTAATCGCTGAAATGACTGAAGAATTCATGAAGGAAGAGAAGAGAATTACATCTCAATTTGATCATGACCCTCTATTGAAGTTAAAATCAAGAGAAGTAGACTTGAAAGCAATGGAAAATCAACGTAAAGAAGAAGAAACTAAGGCAAGAATTAATCTTGATAAGGCTAAATTAGTCCAAAACAGAGAAATTACGGATGATAAGCTTGAACAGAACGAAGATTTAGCTCAATTAAGAGCTGATACGGCGATTGCGAAGTCAATCATGTCCGCTGAAACTAAACTAACATCTGATCGTATGAAAGCGAAAGATGTAAAGACCTTGAAAGGTCCGAAAAGGTAGTCTATAACAAGGAGAAAAATATGACTAAAAATGTACAACAGAAACCTGCTACTATTACTCGTAAAGGAAAAGTTCCTTTGTCGACGACAAAAAACGTAGTGAATCCTGCTGAGCAAGAAAATTTGGAAATGGATCCAAAAGGTCTTTCAAGCTTTAGAGGAAAAGGCGTATATATCGGAAAAGGATATACCGTCGACGTTAAAGGTACAGGCAAAGCACGTAAACAAAAAGCAACTTGGTACTAATATGGCTTGGTTCAGTTTAGCAAAGATCGCTTTGCAAGCTGGCGGAAAAATTTATGCTAACCGCCAGAAGACAAAGATGGCTATGTCTGATGCACAGCTTATGCATGCAGAACGCATGGCTCGAGGTGAAGAAACTTACCAGGGAAAACTTTTAGAAGCTCGGCAAAACGACTACAAGGACGAGATCGTACTTGCGATACTTACGCTCCCCATCCTGGTGCTCGCTTGGTCGGTGTGGACAGAGGATCCGGCGGCTATGCAGAAGATAGAAATCTTTTTTGAGTACTTTTCAAATCTGCCAAAATGGTTCACAAATTTATGGATTCTCGTCGTAGCGAGCGTATTTGGTATTAAGGGTACTCAGATCTTCCGTAATGGAGGGAAGAAATAGTATTGCTTTTTAAATAGAATTGTATTAACAATCAAACAAGGAGAAACACATGAGAAACGATTTCGGAACAAGACCTTATAAATCCAGATTCGGTGGTAAAGCTGCTATGAAAAAAGGTGGCAAAGCTAAAAAACAAGGCTACAAAGCTAGAGAAGATGAATCTCTAGGAATGCGTACTGGAAAAGAATCCACTAAGAAACAATCTATGAAAGCTCGTAGAGATGAGTCTTATGGAAAATGGGGTAAACGTCCAAACCAAAAAATTAATAAATAAGGATAATTATGGGTATCTTTGGAATAGCAAAAAGAGGTTTTGGTAAAGCTCTCAGAGCTCACCGTATTAAACATGGTAAACGAGGAAAAACGATTACAGGTGTTAAACCTTTGTCCGGTAAAATACCTAGTTATGTTCACGGCTCTGCAAAAGAAAGAGCTCGACAGGTTAGAACTCATTTCCATGTTAAACGTATTGATAAAGTTGCTAAAGCTGAAAAACAAATTAAAGAAGGTAAGAAAACATTAAAAGACATGGAGGCTACTAAGCAAGCTAAAGAATTTAAAGATTACAGAGGTAAAGGAACTGGTAGATATCATGCTAGATAGGAATAGAAAATAATGGGTGATATTTCAATAAAAGGTAGAAGTCCGATTTTAAGACAAGGCTATGCTGTAGGCGGTGCTGTTAAAGGCGGAATTAAAGCTGGAAAAAGATTTTTAGATTTTATTAAAACAGGAAAACATGTCGATAAAAAAGGAGTTAAAACTAATGTTCCTAAAGCGGCAGAACGTTTAACAGGAAAACCTCATGTGGATAGAGTTAAAAAAGCTGTAGGCGGAAGGCTGCCTCCTAAAGACTGGAAGGACTATAAACCTCGTGAATGGCCGAGATCACCAGAAAAAAGTTTGATAGAACAAGCTGGAGGAAGCGAAAAAGGTAAACCTCATTCTACAAAAGAAGGAAGAATAGCTTCAGGAACACGTAGAATAAGAAGACTACTTGCAGGAAAAGGAAGACCTAAAGCTGGCCCGCAAGCTCCATCAAGACCATTACCTAAATGGAAGAATATGCCATGGAACCCAAAAGAAAAACCTAAATGGAAGAATATGCCACGGAACCCAAATGAAAAACCTAAATGGCAAGCTATGGAAATGAAAAAAGGTGGTAAAGCAGATAAGAAATGGATTCAAAAAGCAACAGCTTCAATTAAAAAAAGAGGAACTAAAGGAAAATGTACACCAATCACTAAGCCAGGATGTACAGGTAGAGCTAAAGCTTTAGCTAAAACTTTTAAAAAAATGGCTAAGAAAAGGAAGGCAGCATAATGGCAAACACTAGAAGAGAAAATAGACTAGAAGAATTGGGTCGAGTAGATGCAGAAAAAGCATATACGAGCAAAGGCAAAAGAAATTTAAGAGAAGAAAAACATAGAATTCGTAAAGAACTTAAAAAAGGTGGTAGAGCTAAACCATGGGGTCATGGACCTAAACCAGGAAGTCTTGAATTTTTTCAACATCATACACAAAGCCCTAAGAGAAAAGGTAAAGCTAAAGGTGGTCGCGTTAAATCTATGGGTAAAGCTACTAGAGGCGGAGGAGCAGCAGTAAAATAATGGCTAAGAAAAAAACAAAGAAAAAAAACAAAAAGAAGAAAAAAGCTAAAACTAAAAAACGTAAAAAGTAATGGCTACAAGAATTAAATCAAAATTCAAAACCGGTAAAAACGGTTGGAATGCTAAACTAACGAAACCTGCGGGTGTATCTCAAGGCTATGATGGAAGTTATGTTTCAGGCAGTTTAGGAGGAGTTAAAGTAGGAAATAATAGTTTAAAGAAGTATTACGGTAAACAGTTTATACCGCCAAAAATTGAAAGTTAATGGATTTAGAAAATATAATTTATAAGCTTCGTCGGGCTTTAGATCGACGCATACAACAGTTAGCAATCTCGGTTTCGTCCGGTGGGGTTGACAACATGAATACATATAAGTATATAACTGGACAAATAAACGCACTGGAATCAGTGAAACAGGAAATCTCTAACCTGCTAGATGAGAAGGAGCCAAATGACAGAAAAAAACCAAACATCGTTGAAATCCCAAAAGGAAACTCAACAACAAAACCAAAAATCTGAACCTAAATACGCTTTAGAACAAAAATACAAAGAACAAAAAGAATTATTACCTAAGCCTACTGGCTGGAGAATCATTGTTTTACCTTTCAAAATGGGAGATAAAACTAAAGGGGGCGTGGTCCTTGCTGAAAGTACCATTGAACGTCAACAAGTGGCGTCTCAATGTGGATTAGTATTAGCAATGGGTCCACAATGTTATAAGGATAAAGAGAGATATCCGACTGGCCCGTGGTGCAAGGTTAATGATTGGGTGGTCTTTGCTCGTTATGCAGGATCACGTATTAATATTGAGGGTGGGGAGATTCGTCTTCTTAATGATGACGAAATTTTAGCAACCGTGCAGAATCCAGAGGATATACTGCATGCATTTTAACATAGGAGGAAACTATGCCAACTGAACCAAAAAGTGATGAAAAGTTTAAAGAATCACTAGAACCAGTAAAGACTGTTGATATCGATACGTCTGGTCCGGGCGCCGAGGTAAAAGTGCCTGAGGAAAAAGACGAGTCCATCGTAGATACGAAGGAAAAAGAACCAACAGTTACGTTAACAGAGGAGAAAGAAACACAACCCACGGAACAAGAACCAGAAACCATTAAAGAAATAAAAAAGGAACAGAAACAAGAAGATTCCAAACTAGAGGAATATAGTAAAGGAGTACAAAATCGTATTTCTAAACTAACTCGAAAAATGCGTGAAGCAGAAAGACAAAGGGATTCTGCTACAGAATACGCAAGAGCTTTGGAAAATCAAAGACAACTTGATCAGAGGAAGTTTACAAAACTAGACTCTGATTATTGGAAGAGATTTGAAACTAATGTAAAAACCGGCATGGATGCGGCGCAACGAGAATTGGCCGCAGCTATTCAAGCTGGCGATGCAGAAGCTCAAGTTCAAGCCAACAAGAGAATTGCAACATTAGCGTTTGAGAATGCGCGAATGGAGCAACGTAAAGAAGAAGGTGCAGAAGACGTCAAACTATCTGACGGTGGTAAATTACCAACACAGACTCCAAGAGAATTACCTTCTCAAGCCAGTGATCCTAAAGCGGAATCATGGGCAGCAAAGAATGATTGGTTCGGTCAAGACCGTGCTATGACGTTCACTGCTTTTGAAATCCATAAGGATTTGGTTGAAAAGGAAGGGTATGACCCTAAATCTGACGAGTACTATGTGGAAGTTGATAAACGAATAAGAGTTGACTTTCCACATAAATTTGGTAAGACTGAGAATATACAAACGACCAAACCCGTTCAGTCGGTGGCTTCAGTAAATAGAAGCGTAAAACCTGGTCGCAAAACTGTGAAACTCACGCCTTCACAAGTCGCTATTGCGAAAAAATTAGGTGTGCCACTCGAAGACTACGCAAAACAATTAAGACAACTCACGAAGGAGGTATAGCGTATGAAAAAAGATGAACAAAAAACTTCTCGTGCGAGCCAAACACGGTCAAAGACTGAAAGACCAAAAGTGTGGGTTCCTCCATCTTCTCTAGATGCACCCCCTGCGCCTGATGGATTCAGGTACAGATGGATCAGAGCAGAATCTATGGGCTTCGAAGATTCTAAAAATATTCAAGGCAGATTAAGATCTGGTTATGAATTAGTTAGAGCCGAAGAAGTCGAGAATGCTTCTGATTACCCAGTAGTAGATACTGGAAAATACAAGGGGGTAATTGGGGTTGGTGGCCTTTTGCTTGCAAAGGTACCCGACGAGATCGCAGCAGCCAGAACAGCGTATGTTAAAAAACGTGCGGATGGAATGGACGAAGCAATTGAAAACGATCTAATGAGGGAGCAACATAAGAGTATGCCTATCAATGTTGAAAGGCAGTCTCGTGTAACCTTCGGTGGTACAAAGAAAAGCTAATTTTCTCGGGATAACAACCAATTCCCTATCATCGATTTTAATTAACCGTCTCTAGAAATAGAGACAAAGGAGAACAATTATGGCTAATGCTTCGACTACTGGTTTTGGCTTTGTACCTGTGATGACGATTGGTAATACACCAGCGACATCTGGGGACTCAAAGTACAAAATCAAAAGCGGCTTAGGTATTGCGATTTGTCAAAATGACCCAGTTTCTCTTCAGAATTCTTCTGGAGATGAAGGGTATGTACAAGACGCATCTCCTGCTACAGCTGACGATGGATCGACTGGCGGCGCATCTTATGATGTTGACGCTTCACCGGTTGCATCACCAGCACTAATTGGAGTTTTTAATGGCGCATTTTATGTTGCGAACACTACAAACAAACCAACTTGGGCAAACACTGTAGCAGCGAGTACATCTTTTGCTGCTAATCCAAACACGGATGCAAATAGTACTGACGGTTTTGCTTTTGTTAACGACAACCCTTTCCAAGAATATCTTTGTAAAGCGGATGCCGCAGTAACAATCGCAATGACTGGTCGGAGAATGAACTGTAATAACAATACATTGGCAAACGCAAAATCTGGTCAATCTGTAGTAACTTTGGACATTCAAACTGACAATGATGGTAGAATGTTTAGATTGCTTAGATCGGCTGAAGATCCTGAAAACAACGATGTTTCAGCAGTCGGTTGCAATGTTATTGTAGCGCTATCAGCGCGTGCTAACTTGTTCAATAGCTAATAGGAGTATTTAAAACATGGCAATATCACGATCACAGCTAGTTAAAGAACTAGAACCAGGTTTGAATGCACTATTCGGCCTGGAATACAAGCGTTATGAAAATCAGCATGCTGAGATTTATAACATCGAGTCTTCTGACAGAGCTTTCGAAGAGGAAGTAATGTTATCAGGATTCGGAAACGCACAAGTTAAACCTGAAGGTCAAGGAATTTCTTTCGACCAAGCTCAGGAAACTTTTACAGCTCGTTACACTCATGAAACAATGGCTCTAGCTTTCGCTATCACAGAAGAAGCTATCGAAGACAACCTCTACGATAGACTAGCTTCTAGATACACAAAAGCTCTTGCTCGTTCCATGGCGAACGCTAAACAGGTGAAAGCTGTCAACCCTCTAATCAACGGTCTACCAACGACTGATGGTTACGATTCAGGTGACGGTGTTTCATTATTTAGTACATCGCATCCAACTTTGAATGGTGTCACATCGAATACTCTCGACACACAAGCTGACTTAAATGAAACTTCATTAGAACAATCTCTAATTGATATTGGAGAAATGACTGATGAGCGTGGACTTTTAATCGCAGCTAAAGGTGTGAAGATGATTATTCCACCTGAAAACCAATTCAATGCAGAGAGATTAACTAAATCTCAAGGTAGAACTGGTACAGCTGATAATGATATCAATGCAGTTAACTCAATGGGTATGATTCCTCAAGGATATAGAGTGAACAATTACCTAACTGACGCTGACTCTTGGTACATCATCACTGATGTTCCTAACGGCATGAAAATGTTTGTTAGAGCACCACTATCCACTGCTATGGAAGGTGATTTCGACACTGGAAATGTTAGATATAAAGCTAGAGAAAGATACTCATTTGGAGTATCCGACCCTAGAGGTATATTTGGCGTAGAAGGTACGTAATCTACAAAATAAGAAATGAGGCGGAACACAATTTCGCCTCATTTCGACTATAAAGTAAGAAATTAGACTTATGAAAAACTTCAGAGTACAAATACGATACCATGGTTATTATGCCGACTTTAAAGTCGATGCTGATGATAATCCTCAAAGTATCGAAAACTCAATCCTTGACAAACTAGGAAAAAATGAGGTAAAGTTTGAATCTGATGGATTTACCAATAAAAAAGGTAAATGGATAACCTATGAGGAGGTTATAAATGATCGAGGACCTATACAAACAAAAGAAGTCCTTGGAGTTAAGTTGGGAGCAGGAGCATCTTAAAGAGGGTAGATATACTCTTGAAATGACGAGAATTGATCATGCGATTAAAGAGATCATTACTCAGATCAAAATAGAAGAAGCTCGTTTAGAAGATCTTAAAATTAAGATTTCTGCTTCAAGGCCTGAAGTGTCAGTAGCCACTTAGATAAAAGCTACATATTCGAAATTCATTTCCGACTACAGTATCGCTTGCACTATGCGTAAATCTACGCTATATCTAAATCACTATACAATTATTTAACGAATGTAGACGAGTATAGTCGACGGCCTAGAGACTACATTCACTAACTAGGAGGATTATAATCATGGCAACAACATTGTTTAGAGGTCCTGTTTTACAAGGTAAGTGGAATAGAGGCGGAGATAGTGGATACAATCTTGAAGAAAAGACATCTAACTATACTGTCGTTATTTCTGACGATTCAGGAAAAACCTTTACTTCAAAAACTGAAGATGTAGTTTTTACTTTACCAGGAATTGCGGTAGGTAATGTATTTACATTTGTTAATACTGCTGCAGATGGAACTAATAATTTAACAATTAGTCCAAATTCAAGTGATGGTATTACTTACAAAGGATCATCTACAGACAACAAAGATTTGATCAATACAAAAAGCACATCTAAAGTTGGAGACTTTGTTACGCTTCAAGCTATGAATGGAGATGTTACTGCATGGCAAGTAACTGCTGTTCAAGGTGTTTGGGCTAAGGAGTCTTAATAGATAACATTTGTGAGCTCCTTCGGGAGCTCGCAAGAAAAGGAAAATATGAGTACATATCCAGTAGATATAAAAACATATAATATTACTTCAGCTGATACACATACTGTGTTCAATGGTCCTGCAAGAATTTTAGGATGTACCTTTACTGTTCCTACAAATGTAGCGGCAGGAACAATAACTTTTAAGGATGATTCATCATCAGTCTGGGTGGTTGATACACCGGCTACAAATACAACAGATCATAAAACACCTGTTTTTGGATCTGTAAATCTTCCAGGGACTGGAATCAGAGTTGATACTAGCTTAAAAGTAACGAACGCAGCAGTAACGCATGTAACCGTATTTTACGGTTAGGAGGTTAAATGGCGAATACCACTTCTGGGACAGCTACGTTTGATAAAACGTATGCGATAGATGATATTATAACTGATGCCTATGAGCGAATTGGCTTAGTAGGTAGTTCAGGAAATCAAATAAAATCGGCGCGTAGATCATTAAATATTTTATTTCAAGAATGGGGCAATAGAGGTATTCACTATTGGGAAGTAGGAGATACCAATGTTGATCTTGCAGAAGGTCAAGCAGAATATATTTTTTATAGAGCGACAGGGGATGGAACTAGCGCAACCACAGTAGGAGGCACAACAGGTGCTTCAACATATGGATTATCTGATATCACTCAGTGTGCATACAGAACGAACAAAGGAACCACTAGTCAGGCCGATACGACAATGACTAAAATTGATCGATCTGATTATGCTGGAACTTCAAACAAATTAACTAAATCAACTCCATCTCAGTTTTGGGTACAAAGATTTATTGATAAAGTTACATTAACAATTTACCCAACACCAAATTCAACAGCAGCAAGTAATTTCTTGCATATTTATTTTACAAAAAGAATTCAAGATGCAGGGGTATTTACAAATGCTACTGATGTTCCATACAGATTTGTACCTTGTATGACAGCCGGTTTAGCTTTTTATTTAAGTCAAAAATTTGCTCCTCAAAGAACTCAAGAATTAAAATTATTATATGAGGATGAATTAGCAAGAGCTTTAGCAGAGGATGGATCAGCGTCTAGTGCATATATTACACCTAAGACATACTATCCAGCATATACATAATGGGAGTTTTTTCTAAAGGTAAATATTCCTTGATGATTTCTGATCGTTCTGGACTAGCTTTTCCTTATAGGGAAATGGTTAGAGAATGGACTGGTATGTGGGTTCATTTTTCAGAATATGAAGCTAAACAACCCCAATTATTTCCTATACCTAAAGGAGCGGATCCTCAAGCTTTAGAACATCCAAGAGCAGCAAGAACAGAGTTTTATACGCCTACAATTTTACCAAATAATCCTTTTGCAACAACGGTTGGAACTACAGTGACTGTTACGCAAGATGATCATGGTAGATCAACTGGAGATGCGGTAAGGTTTAGAAACATAACTCAACCAACAGGAGATGTAACAACTGCAAAGTTTTTAATGGAAACAACATTAGCCGCTGACATTACAGATAGTGCCACATCTTTAACTTTAACAGATGCATCCGCTTTTCCTACTTCAGGATATATTGTAATTGATGAAGCCAATGATGATAATGAAACAATTCAGTACACTGGAAAATCTTCTAACACTTTAACTGGTTTAACGAGAGGAACATCGGCTCCTACATATGAGTTATCACCTTTAACAACCACAGCATCTGCTCATTCAGCTGGTGCAAAAGTAGCTGGATCTTTTTCAATAACTAAGGTAAATGATAATAGCTATACCTTTCCATTAGTAACAGCGGCAACGGTAGCAGCAACAGGAGGAGGATTTGAAGGGTTTGCAGGACCCGTCAATACTAGAGCATAATGTCAGGAATAAGCGCAGTAACATTAAAAACAATGATTAAGAACTATACGGAAGTGGACGATACAGTTCTAACAGATGCTATTTTAGAAAATATTATTTTAAATGCACAACAAAGAATTATGTACGATGTGCCGATTGATGCAGATCGTAAACAACAAAGTGCATCTTTAATTGTAGGACAACAGACATACAACTGTCCTGCAGGATGTTTATTTATTCGTGGAATCCAAGTTTATACCGCAACGGATGGGACTATAACGGGAGATAATACATGGCTCTTAAAAAGAGATCAGACATTCTTAAATGAATATAAACCCGATAACACTTCTAAAGGCACTCCTAAATACTATGCCATGTTCGGAGGAGCAACAGGCCTTTCAGATACGACTTCAGGTAAATTTATGATAGCTCCTACACCAGATGCGACCTATGCTTTTCAGATTCATTTTAATATAGTACAGTCAATATTAGAGGGATCGGGTACTAATTTTATCAGTTTAAACTTCCCTCAAGGGCTTTTATACTGTTGTTTAGCCGAAACTTATGGCTTCTTAAAAGGTCCAACAGACATGTTGACACTTTACGAAAACAAGTATAAACAGGAAATAGAGAAATTTGCAGCAATGCAAATAGGACGTAGACGAAGAGATGATTATACGGATGGAACAGTTCGTATACCAATCGAGTCTCCGCCTCAATAATTAAGGAGTAAATTATGGCTATAACATCTGCAGTTTGTACATCGTTCAAAGTAGAACTTTTGAAAGGCGAACACAATTTCACAGCTTCTACTGGTGATACATTTAAAATTGCACTGTACACAAGTTCTGCAACTCTTGGAGCAGGAACCACTGACTATGCCACAGGAAATGAAATTACAAATACTTCTGGAACAGCTTACACGGCTGGAGGAAAAGCTCTAACGAGTGTGACTCCAACGTCAAGCGGAACTACGGCGTATTGTGATTTTTCTGATGTATCATGGACAAGTGCTTCATTTACTGCCAATGGGTGTTTAATTTACAACACGACAACCGGCACAGGAACAGGAACAACTGATGCTGTTTGTGCAATTGCCTTTGGTGGAGATAAAACAGTTTCAAGTGGAACTTTCACAGTACAATTCCCAACAGCTGACGCTTCGGACGCTATACTAAGAATAGCATAAGGAGGAATTCCTTATGGCTGCCAACTCTTGGAATAGGTCGGGGACAACCTGGGGACAAGGTCTTTGGGGTAAACAAGATGATATGAATGCTGCACTTACCGGTGTAGCGGCAACAACTTCTATTGGAAGTGTTTCAGGATTTTCAAATCAAGGATGGGGTAGATCGACATGGGGCAATGAACCATGGGGCGATAATTATAATCCATCAATAAATGTAACTGGATTCGGTCTGACAGCATCCTTAGGGACTGCTGTTGGTAATACTAATGTAGGTTGGGGTTCTGATAAATGGGGCGAAGGTGTCTGGGGTACAGACACTTTAACAGTTTCACTAACTGGAGTTTCAGCTAGCGCATTATCCGGTCCAAATACCTGGGGTGAAAATTACTGGGGTCATGGGGCATGGGAAACTTTTACTATTGATTATGGAATCTCTGAATCTTTAACAGGAGTTTCAGCAACTGTTTCTTTAGGTACGGTTACTGAAACTAGATCCAGTACTCAAACTCCGACCGGAGTTAGTTCAACAGTTTCATTAGGTTCATTATCTTTAAATAATGGCGCAGACCATGTTCAAGGATTAGGTGGACAGGCAGCAACTGCTTCAGTTGGTTCATTAGGATTTGCATGGATTGATTTCCCTAGTGGAGTTTCAGCGACAGTATCTGTGGGCGACCTTACAGTTACAAGTGTAGAATTAATTGATGTTACGGGAGTTTCTGCGACTGCTAGTGTAGGATCTATTACCCCTGAAGCCATGAGTATTGGCTTGACAGGACTATCTTCAACAGCTAGTGTGGGCTCAATTAGTCCAACTGATATGCAGATGGGACTAACAGGTGTGTCAGCAACTGCTTCTGTAGCTGATTTAACGACTGCTAGTGGAGGCGGAATTTTTGGTTATGCGGATATTGACACAGGATCAAATGTGACGTATACAGACGTAACGGCACCATAGGAGAAAAAATAAATGGCTTCGAGTTATAATAATTTAGGAATAGAACTTCAGGCAACTGGCGAAAATGCCGGTACATGGGGAACGAAAACTAATACAAATTTAGATTTAATTGCAGAAACATGGGGTTATATCGCTATTGATGTAGCATCAGGAGATGTCACACTTGCTATGTCAAGTGGATCAAGCTCTAACGCAAGAAATTATATTTTAGAATTTACAGGAACTTTAGCAGGAAACAGAGTTGTTAATGTTCCAGCACAAGCAGGTTCACCAGCAGCTAATATCGAAAAAGGTTATTTAGTTGTTGATAAAACAAACAGAAGTGGATCTAATTATTCATTAACTTTTAAAGTTACTTCACAAACAGGAGTGGTTTTAAGAGCTCTTCCTCAAAACAAATCAAGCGCACCAGTAACAACTTTCTGTTATCACAATGGAACAGATATAATTGATGCATCAAAAGATGTCGCAATTAGTTATACTGATGGGCAATATATCGCAGATAGTAATGGTAATGAGTTAGTAGCCTTTGGTGTTACAAGTTCTGCGGTCAATGAAGTTAAAATAACAAATGCTGCAACAGGGACTGCAGGTCCTATTATTGCTGCACAGGGAGAAACAAACGTTGACTTAAGATTAGCACCAGCAGGTTCAGGAGAAATCGCTATTGGAACAGCAGCTGCTAATGCAACATTAACCACTCGTGGCGCTTATGATTTAATTTTAGATACAAATTCAGGAACAAACTCTGGAACGATTACAATTACAGATGGTGCTGATGGAAATATTAATCTTGCACCAAATGGAACTGGTGCTGTTCAAGCCGGTGGAACCGCAGTTAAAGTAGCTGGTAAGGAAACTATTTGGGTTCCTGCTATGTCTATGTATCCAGCAACAACTAATGGTTGTGCTGATTTAGATCAAACAGAATTAACCGCTCAAAGACCGGAAGTAAAAGCTTTAGCATTTGATGCATCTTCTGATGAGTATGCACAATTTGCGGTTGCTTTTCCAAAATCATGGAATGAAGGAACAGTAACTTTTGAAAGTTTTTGGTCTGTTGCAGGAACTAATACAGGAACAGTACAATTTGCGGTGCAGGGTGTTGCCGTATCTAGTGATGATACTTTAGATGTAGCTATGGGAACAGCAGTAACTAACACAGCTTTAGCTGCAAGTGGAACAGCAAACGATTTAATGAAAAATGTGGAAAGTGGCGCAATAACTATAGGAGGCTCTCCTGCTGCTGGTGATGAGTGTTTCTTTAATATATACAGAGATGTCTCTGGAGATACTCAAACTGGAGATGCCAGACTTTTAGGGATTAAACTATATTATACAACTGACGCCGCGAACGACGCATAATCAATTTAGGAGGAACGTAAATGTCATTTGGTTATCAAATTCTCGGATTCGGTGGAGGAGTAGGAATAGGCCCTTACCCATCAGCAACTGGTGGATCAATTTCAACTGTTTCTACTAATTATAAACTTCATACTTTTACAGCGGATGGACAATTTATTTGGACAGCCGGTAATGACGCAACTTACGGCAATAAAGTAGAATTTCTACTTATTGGTGGTGGTGGCGGTGGTGGATCACAATCCGGCGGAGGCGGCGGCGGAGCTGGTGGTTATTATTATAATACAGGAATTCAATTTACTTTAAACTCAGGAACTTATGCTATTGATGTAGGTGCTGGAGGTTCAGGAGGACAATATCAACCTGGTGCCGAAGGAGCCGATGGATCAGCAACAACTTTCTCTACTTTATCCGCAGCAGGCGGAGGAAAAGGAGGAAATTTTGGTCAAGCTGGTGAACAAGGTGGTTCAGGTGGTGGCGGTGGATCTCATGCTAATGGCGGAGGTCAAGGAAACGTACCATCAGTATCTCCTTCTCAAGGCAATTCGGGGGGAACTGCAGGACCAGGACCGGACCCAGCGGTAAATATTAAAGCTGGAGGTGGTGGCGGTGCTACTGGATCTGGCGGTGGTAGTTATTGGACTGGCGGAGCTGGTGGAGCAAATTCACCTATCGATGCAACTCAAAGAGCTGGCGGCGGCGGTGGAGCAGCTGCTGGACACTTACCACCAGGAGGCGCTGGCGGAGCTGGCGGCGGTGGAGAAGGTAATTATGGTTATGGAGCCAATGGCGCTGCAGGTGGAACCAATCAAGGTGCTGGCGGTGGCGGAGGCTACGGAAACTATGGTTATTCTGGAGGATCAGGTCTCGCTCTGATTTATTATAGATTTCAATAATGGCACATTTTGTAAAATTAAATGATAGCAATGAAGTTGTTAAAGTTACAGTCGTTCCAAATGACGAATGTCCTAACGATACAGAAGAAGAAGGAATTGCTTACTTAAATAAAACATTTAGTGTAACGAATGTAATTTGGAAAAAATGTTCGTATAATACACAAGAAGGAAGTCATGAATTAGGTGGTACTCCTTACAGAGGAAACTATCCTGGAGTAGGCTGGATTTATGATGATGTTAATGATATTTTTATTACACAAAAACCTCACCCTAGTTTCGTTTTAAATGTGGCAAAAGCTAAATGGGAAGCTCCTGTTACATCTCCAACTCCAGAACAATGCAAAGGAGGAGCAGAGGTGGGAAAATTGCTTTTGGACTGGGATGAAGCAAACCAACGATGGACTGCTTATGATTCCGCTAATGCTAGTGAGGGGCAAGATTTAACTGCCACTCAAAAATACGCATGGAATCCTTCTACTGAAGCTTGGGACGAAATTTGATTTAGATCAAATTGACTTAAATAAGTTAATTTGTTATAACGAAAGTATAAAGATGACAGGAATTAAATTATATGAAAACCATTACAATTGTAGGAGATAATGCATACGCTGTAGCGTCGGCTATTATTTTAAAGACTCGTTTTAGAGATTATAAAATATCTTTAATCTGTTCTCATAAATCCAAAATTACAACTGGAACTACAACAGCAGCATTTAAAGATTTTTCTGGTTTATGCGGAGTTTCACTTGTTCCAATAATGCAAGCCGGAAGATGCTCATTTAAATGGGGAACTAAATTTGAAGGATTTACTAAAAATCCTTATTTTGATTTTAGATTAGATTCTCCTTTTCAATTTGATATGGGGCAATATCTATTTATGTATGGAAAAGTTATTGGCAACAAACTACCTTTCAAAAAAATTATTCATCCCAATCTCATAAACAGTACCGTAAATAAAGGACAACACCCAGATCAATTTCATTTTGATTTTGAATTAGTTTCAAAGCATTTAAAACAACTTGCAAAAGAAAAAGATATTAAAGTTATAGAAGATACAATCACAGAGGTCATAACTGAAAAGGATCAAATTGTGGCTGTTAAAGGTAAAGGCACGTATAGTAGTGATTTTTTTATTGATGCGACTGGTGAAGCACGAGTACTAATCAAACACCTTCACCCTAAATTTCTTTCTTTGAAAGAATATTTACCGACCAATGAAATGATTTCTTTTTCAACAAAAGATCCTAAAGACTATAATTGTTATACAACAGTTAAACGAATGAAAGCGGGTTGGCTTAGAAGTTTTCCTTTATGGGGAAGTGAAGAGCATCGTTATGTTTATAATAATAAATATATTTCTTCAGAGAATGCTCACAAAGAAGCAGAGAAAGTTTTAGGTGTTAAAATTAAAAAAATAACTGTAGAAAAATTTAGTAATGGATATTTAAAAAATCCATGGATAGGGAATTGTTGTGCTATTGGAAATAGTGCTGTGTGTATAGAGCCTTTAGAAGAAACTGAATGCGGGGTTGCTATAAATCAGACATTTATATTAATGCATTATCTAACCAACTATACATCTGATGATGTAGATATTTATAATGCGAAACATTTGAGATTAGTTCATAACATAAGAGACTTTATTTCTCTACACTATCTAGTGTGTCATACTGATTCTAAATTCTGGAAAGAGTTGAAGATTAAAATCTCTGAATCATTAGAACATAAGTTAAAAGTTTTAAAACATCGTTTACCAATTCACGAAGATTTTAGTGATCGTTATTTAATTTTTGACGCTCCTCATTTTATTAGAGTCTTATACGCTTTAGGTTTTTTTGATGTTTCAAAAATTAAGAAAGAGTTTAATGATTTAAATTTTTTAATTAAAGAAGTGGCAAAAGTAGAGTGGGATAGATATACAGATAGTTTTAAATTTAAAGGGCTGCCGCATAAGCGATATTTAGAATATCATTATTTCTATAAAAATGATTAATGAATATATCTCTTTATTACTTTTGGAAAAAAGTTATTACGCCTCAAGCTATTACCGAGCTTAATAAAACAATTAAACAAAATTTTCTTCAAGGTACACGTGATTCTCCTGCATCTCGTTCTGTAAAAACTTCTTCAGTTCAATGCATAACGTATGGAACTGTAAGGAATCAAATTAAACCCTATGTGGATCGTGCATTATCATGTAATGAAAGTGTATGGGGATATGATCTATATCCTTTAATTGATGATAAAGTTTTAAATTATAACGTGTATCGGCCAAAGACCGAATACAGTTGGCATGTTGATATGAATCGTAATGCGAATTACGATATGAAATTAACTATCTTAATCAATCTATCGGAACATAAATATACAGGAGGTAAGTTTCAACTCTTTGAAGGTGGGGCTTTAAACATAGAGGAATTTACCGAACCCGGAGACATGGTTATTTTTCCAAGTTTTGTAAATCATCGCGTGACTCAAATACGTTCAGGCACAAGACAGTCACTAGCTTTATGGTTGAATGGACCTAAATGGCGGTAGATAGAAGTGATTACTGGTATTTCAATCGAGCTATAACCCCAAAGCGATGTAAACACATTATTGATTTAGCACACAAAGAAGGTTTTCACAGAGGCTCTATTTCAAAAGAACAAATCACCAATACAAAAGTTAGAAAATCTGAAGTTTGTTTTTTAAACAAACAATTTCTTTTTGATTTAATCAATACTTTTTTACCTGGAGCCAATAAAAGTGCGGCATGGAATTTTGAATATTCTTGGATTGAAGATATTCAAATCACTAAATATGAAACGGGTGATCATTATGATTGGCATATGGATAGTACACTTGTTCCCTATGATGATCCCAAGAAGACCAATATTTATGGTAAGGTAAGAAAAATATCTGTGATCCTTCCTTTATCAGATCCTAAAACCTATGGAGGAGGAAATTTTCAATTATCTTTTGGCAAAGCTAAAACAATTAAAGAAGGACGAGAACAAGGAACCATGTTATTTTTTCCCTCTTATTTATGGCATCGAGTAACTCCTCTAACGAAAGGTACACGTTATAGTTTAGTTGCTTGGATATGTGGAAAGCCTTTTGTATGAAACATGTTGACACTCTACCCCTGTTTTCCCAAGCGGTATCTCTTTTTGATTTAGATTTAGATCACGATAAAATTTTAAAAAGGATGAAAAAATTAGAATACAGAGAAGCAGCAGTTAAGCGGGGAAAGATTATGGTGGAAAAGACTTTTGCCGGTAATGATTATAGAATTTTGAATTCTTTTCCTAAACTTAAAAAAGAAGTGGAACAAGCTTGTTATCAACACATTCAAAATATTTTAAAGATGGATGTAGATTTTTTTATTTATTCATCTTGGGTTACAAGAACAGGATCGAAAGGTTTTACTTTAGCACACAGTCATCCTAATACATGGTTTAGTGGGGTTTATTATCCTCATACTCATTCGTCTTTTGAAATTAAACTTCATAATCCTTATCCTCCAATGTGGCAACCCAGAGAAAAAGAAGATCAATTAAATATTTATAATTCTAATGCGTGGATTTTTCCAGCTTTAACCGGAAGATTAATTCTTTTTCCATCTCACGTTCCCCATGAAATTTTAACCAATGAAGCTTCCTATGATCGATATTCGATTGCTTTTAATGTAATACCCGAAGGTCCAATAGGATGGCATGATGGATGTTTAAATTTAAAAAATAAATGATTTTAATTGTGGATAGCTTTTTAAGTTCAACAGAATGTGATCAGTTAGTTCGCTGGTATAAAGCAAATGCTCATACAGCTAGTTTATGGCCACGAAATTCTACGGTTAAGACAGCCACATCTTTTCAAATTTCTGCACCGAGAATTACTAATAAATTGTTTGGAAAAATTCAAGATAGAGCAGAAGATCTTGTTCATAAATATTATGATAAAAATTTAATGATTGATCGATGTGATTTAATTCGTCATGCCCCGGGTTGTTTTCATGGGCTTCATTATGATTTACAATATCTTTGGACTAAACTTGCAGGTATTATTTACTTAAATACTCTTTCTTCTGGGCATACTTTATTTAAGGATGGACTTAAAGTTTCTCCTCTCAAAGGAAGAATTGTTCTTTTTGATGGAATGAAGTATAAACATGGAGTAGCAAAAGTCTTAAGGAAGGATAGATATTCGATGCCCGTGTGGTTTAGGTATTTAAATTAATTATGAAATCAAAAAAATATAAAGCACATACTTTGTTTGCATGGCCAGTAATAGAAACGAAGGATGCCCATGTTCCTAATTCAACTGAACGTGAATTTTTAACAAGTTATGTTAAGCCTGCGGACATTCATGTTAGAAGAGATATTTTTTCTCCCGAAGACTTGAAAGAAGTTTATAAGAATCCTGTTAAAAGTAACATTGTGCAGAATTTTATTTCCAGAGATTCTTATGTGTTAGATGATCCCAAATTAAAAAAAATGAAAGCTAGCTTTCAATCCTGTGTAGACCATTATTGTTATGAGATTTTAAAAATGGATAAACATCATAAATTTTATATTACGCAATCATGGATGAATTATAATCCTAAGGGAACAGGGCATCACTTTCATTTTCATCCTAATAGTATCATTAGCTCTGTCTATTATTTACAAGTTCCCAAAGTAGGAGCTCCAATTACCTTTTATCATTCTAAACAGCAAAGTTTATTTCCACAATTTGAATTTAATTATAAAGAATGGAATGAATTTAATAGTATGTCGTGGTGGATTCCTGCTATAGAAAATAGTTTATTACTTTTTCCTTCTACTTTACGACATGGAGTTAATGACAATACAAGTGATACTCCAAGAATAAGTATGTCATTTAATGTATGGGCTGAGAACTTAGGAGAACCTGAAAATTTGAATGAAATAAAACTGAGAACCAATACAACTCTTAATAAAAGAGTAGGTAAATTGGATTGATGGATTCAAAAATAATTAATTTTAAAAGTATGCCGAAAGAAACACCCTTTGCTCCTGAATGGAATTATTATCTTATTGAAGATTTGATTACCGATATAGACTTTAAACTCTTCTCTAAATTTCTTTTAAGTAAAGAGAAAACTATTTTAAAGTTTTCTCCTGCGGTGTCCGATGGATATACTGGATTAGGAATGGACAGCACCACTGCTCGTTTTCATAAACTTAATATTTTAAACTTTAAGAATAAAGCTATACCAAAAATTAAAAAAGCTATTTTAAAAACTCATAATAAACTTTTACGCCATTTAAAATTAAAACTTCCTAAACATATCTTTGTTCAATGTTGGGTTAATATTATGCGTAAAGGAGAAAAAATTAAACCTCACATTCATCAAATGAATCCTCAAACTTATTTGGGAGGTCATATTTGTATTCAAACAACGAAGACATCCACGAGTTATATAAATCCAGTTAATCAAATTAATGATCCGGAACTTTATACAAGTCATAATGAAGTAGGAAAAATAACTCTTTTCCCAAATTGTATTCCTCATTTTACTAATAGACATGAAGGAGATGATCCGAGGATTACTTTAGCTTTTGATTTATTTGTTGTAGGAAATGTAACCAAAAGAAAACACATGGTAAAATTAAATAATGAAACCAAAAATAATTAAAAATTTTTTAGAACCAGACGTATTTAAAAAACTTAAAGAAAATATTTTTTCATCATACTTCCCCTGGTTTTATCAAGAGAACGTGGCTTATGAAGGAAGAACCGAAAAGGAAACATTTGGTTTTACTCATATGTTTTTTCAAAATCAACGTCCATCTCAAATGTATACCATTCTCGATCCTATTCTAGCTAAATTGGATATGAAGGCATTAATTAGAGCTAAAGCAAACTTTTATCCCAACCAAGGTAAACAAAAAATTCATCCTATTCACACAGATTTTCCATATCCTCATAAAGGATTTTTACTGTCTTTAAATTCTACGAATGGATATACTTCATTTCCCGATGGAACTAAGATTATAGGAAAGGAAAACCAAGCAATGTTTTGGGATGCTTCGAAACCACATCAGAGTAGTACACCGACTGATGCGAAATGTCGGATTAACATTGTAATTAATTATTTTTAATGCCTGTTAATTTTATTGATTTAATTTATCATGTGCCTCATTTTTTATCGGCTTCAGAATGTAAACAACTAATCGAAGAACGAGAGAGAAGAAATGCTGAAGCGGTAACCGAACACTGTCCTGAAGCGTCTACCGGTAAAGATACTTATTCTACATTCGAACAAGTCGTTTTAAAACCAGGCACTCCTAATTTTAAGTTGATTCATAATTCTATGGAAACAATCATCAATCAGTATCATGACTATTTGGATACCCTTAATTGTTTTTCTGTCCGTTATAGAGATGCACTTATGTATCCACATATGTATCGTCTCATGAGATATAAGAAAGGTCAAAGTCTTCATGCCCATACAGATAATAGTTTATATGTGTCGGGTAGCTGCACTTTTAATTTAAATGATACTTATGAAGGAGGACAGTTTAAATTCTTTAGAGGAAAACATACGGTCCACTTAGAACAAGGAGATGTACTGATTTTTCCTGCAGATTATTTCTGGGTTCATCAAGTAACCCCTATTACCAAAGGAACACGCTATAGTGTAAATACATTTCTTCAATCTATTCCCCAGAATGTGAAGCTTAAGATTCAAGATTTTATGCAAAAACAAGATTTTAGTGATAAAAATTTTTATAAAATAAAAAGGGATTATGAATATTGATTCTGTTTGGGCAGTTCCCATTGCCACTGAACATACAAACTTCTTTTTAACTCCTACAGAAAAAGAGGATGTATTAAAATTGAAGAAAGAGAAAGCGTTTAATATTGGATCTATTAGTGAAAATAAAAAACTTCTAGATCTAGAAAAATTTAAACGTATTAGAGCCTTTTTCTTTAAGGCTGCAGAACAGTATAAGAATGAAGTATGGTGTATTAATAATCCTCTTCATTTACTTCATAGTTGGGCTACTTTTCAAACTAAAGGAGACTACCATCGTTCTCATTATCATCCCCATGCTATTATTTCCATGACCTATTATCCTCAATGTGAAAGTGGGGAACTTCGATTAAGTAAAGAAAAACATGCTCTTCAAGAAAATTTTGAATTTTATTATGATGTTTCTAAACATAATGCCTTTAATGCTCCCTGTTGGAAGATTCCTTTGAAGACTGGAACGGTTGTTATTTTTCCTGGATGGCTTAGACATTGTACAATCGCTCATCCAAGCATTACACCTAGAATTTGTATAGGAGCAAATTTCTTTATCAAGGGTAAGTTTTCTCAGGATAAGGACCCGTTAAATGAGATTGATCTTGACATAATCATATAGTATACAAGGCATAAAGAAGGCAACTATGCTACAAAAAATAGGTTTTTTACCAGGATTCAATAAACAAGTAACTCCGACCGGAGGAGAATTCCAATGGCAAGGTGGAGAAAACGTACGCTTTAGATATGGAACCCCTGAAAAAATTGGGGGATGGGAACAACTGGGTGATGATACCCTAGTTGGAGCTGCAAGAGCTCAACACCACGTCGTAAATAATGCGGGTACTAAATACGCTATCATCGGAACAAACAGAATTTTATATGCTTATAGTGGAGGAGCCTTCTACGATATTCACCCTATTAAATCAACTACTACTGAAACCAATGCTTTTACCACAACAAATGGATCAGCAACTGTTACCATTACAACTTCAACTAACTTAGGATTAAGTCAGGGAGATATTGTTCTCTTTGATAATTGGACCTCTATTACTAATTCTAATTATTCAGCATCAGATTTTGATGATAAAAAATTTATGGTGCAAACCGTTCCTACTTCTACGACGTTTACCATTACAATGGATTCCAATGAAGGAGGATCAGGAGCAACCACTTCTGGGGGAATTCGAATTCAAGTTTATTATCCTGTGGGACCGGTGCAACAAGCTGCAGGTCATGGATGGGGTACAGGACAATATTCTGGAACTGCAACACCTGCTGTTACATCAACATTAGATGGAGCGATTAATGATGCAGTAACTACAATTACTTTAGCTGACTCTTCTCAATTTCCAACCGATGTCAGTGCTTCCAGTCCAGGTTATATTTTAATTGGAACTGAAGAAATTAGTTACACCTCTAATAACACGACAACAAATGTTTTAAGTGGAGGTGCCCGAGAAGTACGAGGAACTAGCAAAGCTTCTCATTCTGACGGTGCGACTGTAACCAATACAACAGCTTATTTTGGATGGGGCAAAGCCTCAGGGGCTGACTTTACCATTGATCCGGGGCTCTGGGTCCTTGATAGTTTTGGTCAGACCGTTATTGCTATGATTTATAATGGTAAATGTTTCGAGTGGGATTCTTCGTTGACCGGGGCCACTGCAACACGCGCCACGGCTATTAGTGGAACTCAAGTTCCTACAAAATCTAGAGACGTTATTGTATCCACACCGGATAGACACTTAGTTTTTCTAGGTACAGAGACCACGCTTCAAGATACAGGAACTCAAGACCCAATGTTTATTCGATGGTCAACTCAAGAATCTTTAACCGAGTATACTCCAACAGCAACCAACACGGCGGGTACACAGAGACTGACTGACGGATCACGGATCATGGGTTCATTGAGAGGGCGAGACGCTCTTTATATTTGGACCGACACCGCGCTTTATCTCATGAGATATGTAGGTCAACCATTTACTTTCTCATTTGAACAAGTAGGAACGAACTGCGGATTGATTGGTAAGAACGCCGCGATTGAAGTGGATGGTACAGCTTATTGGATGTCTGAAAATGGTTTCTTTAGATACACGGGTAAACTAGAATCAATGCAATGTTTAGTTGAGGATTATGTTTACGATGATCTTAATACTCGTCCACGAGATTTAATTTTCTGTGGATTGAATAATCTCTTTGGAGAAATCATGTGGTTTTATCCAACGTCTTCTTCAGAAGCAGTTAATCGAATGGTTTCTTATAATTATTTAGATTCCACTTTACAAAGACCCATCTGGGTAAGTAATGCGAATACTGATTTTGCTCGAACAACATGGGCCGATTCTTCTGTGTTTGGAAAACCTTATGGTACCGCTTATGCACCTGATACCGATGTGGCATCCAGTATGGATACCTATGTCGTAGGTAATAATGAAGGATGTACAACCTTTTATCAACATGAAAAAGGAACGGATCAAGTATTAGCCACAGGAGCAACAACTAATGTCTTGGCGAGTATCTCATCTGGAGATTTTGATATTACACAAGATAAACAGAGAGGGATTACTTTTAAAGGAGATGGGGAATATCTTATGTCTATTCGAAGATTCATTCCTGATTTCTTAGCTCAAACTGGAAATGTTAGAGTAACGTTAAACTTAAAGAACTATCCAACCGATAGTTATACAAGTTCTTCACTAGGACCTTTTACGATTACTACGTCAACCACATATAAGAGTTGCAGAGCACGTGCTCGTGCTGTACAACTGAAGATAGATAACACAGGTCAATCCCAAACTTGGAAGTTAGGGACGTTTAGACTTGATACACAAGCGGATGGAAGAAGATAATGCCTTTTAAATCAGAGAAACAAAGACGATACTTATGGGCAAACGAGCCAGAGATTGCTCGTGACTGGACCGATACCTATGGTAGTGGAATCCATAAAGCTTTAGGTGGAAGAATAGGATTTTATAGAGGTTCTGATAGACATGCAGGAACAAGTTCATCATCCAGATCTTATGGACCTCCTGGAAGTACAAGTCGTGCTAGTGCACCGACTCATCAACCGGCCCCTGATAGAGGACCCGCACCTGATAGAGGAGGGCCCATTAATCCTCATGCAGATACTGCACCGGTTCTTCAACAACAAAGACAAACAGATTTTAGAAATTTAATTAATCAACAAAACAGAGAGAAACGAGATGTCTTTCAAAGACCTGGTCCTAAAGTAGGTGGAGGTTTAGGAAATTGGGCGGCTAATTATGCGGGTGCTAATATTGGTGCCAGTTTAGGATTGAAATTATTAGGAGGGCTTCCGGGTTTAATCTTAGGAACTTTATTTGGAAGTAGAACGAGTAGAAATTTAATGAATCCTCGATATCGAGGAGCAACATTGCAAGATCGATTAAGAAATATTTTTACATTTAGCAATGACTATATTCCAGATCAACGTACAGAGAAAGGAATTGAAACCATTGATATCCGAGATAAATTTAATCGTATAAAACCTAAACCTATTAATAAATATGAGTGGGATACTGTAATAGATTCGCCCAATTATGCTAAAGATTATATTACGTTAGCTGGTTTAACCGACAAACAAAAAGAATTATTAGATCAAAGAAAAGGTATGTTGGGTGCTTTAGGTGATCAAGGAATATTAGATACAATCACATCAGAAGATGATCCAGATGATCCAGCAACTTTAGAAGATGTAAGAAAATATTATGGGATAGATATCTAATGGCAAGAATTGTACAAACATTAACAAGAGCAAGCAGAGAATATGACTCAGATGTAGCACAGTCTCAGGTAAGAGATTTAGATGCGGTTATTAATAAGCTTAACTCTACTTACCAACAAGATTTAAAAGATGAAATTAATGCTCAAGGTTGGTTTTTAGAGTAATGGCAAATTCATATATAAATAAAAAAGTAGATTTAACGACTACCGATGATACAACTTTGTATACGGTACCCACAGCATCGGCTGCCATTATAAAAAGTTTATTAGCATGTAATGATGCTGGCTCAGCATGCACATTGACGGTGACCATTACTGATACCGCTTCGGCTGTATTTAAAGTATACAATTTAACATCTATTGATTCCAATGCAACAACCGAATTATTAGACAAACCACTAGTCCTTCAGGAAAGTGAAATCTTGAAAGTACAAGCTGGAGATGCTAATGAACTTCATGTCATCGCCTCAATCATGGAGGTTAAACCAAGAGAGGTAACAACATAATGCATATGCTAGGAAAGGATGGAAAACTAATGAGTTCACAAAAAGTAAATGGTGAGGATAAGAGAGTTAAGGTAGGAGATATTATTCGAGTTGGAAATAAAGAAGTCCCTGTTATAACAGCGCAATCTAAAACCATTATAAAAAATAAGAAAACAGGGGTTATTTATAAGGATAATGATGAATGGACAGCCCTGGGAGTGGATCCAAAAGACATTCAAGTGGATATTAAGATTCAAGTCCCAACCCTTGATTTATTGGCAAAAACCAAGTAATAGTAAAAGCTCAGGTGAAATTCCTGCCTTTATTACAATTACACAGAGATTATTATGGCTTTATTAGAAGAACAATTTACTGAAACATTACAAGCAGGTGCCCCTGACATTACTTATAAAGGTAATGAGGGCCAAGAACAAAAGATTGCTAGAGAATTATGGGATCAACTTCCTCCTCAAGCTCAACAACAATTTGGAAGTTTTGAACAGTTCTTTTCAAGTGGAGCCTGGAAACAAGTTTTACAGATGTTGCAACAACAGATGCAACAAGGTCAACCACCACAACAAGCTCAACAACCTCAACAAGGTTTAGGTGCCATGATGCCAGCACCGATGGCTTATGGTGGTGTCGCAGGAGCTGATGGTCGAAGAGCCTATGGCATTGGATCATGGTTCCAGAAAAAGATTATGGATCCGATTAAAAAGAATCCATTAATTGCAGCAGCTGCATTAGGAGCAGGAGCAAATTTTTTACCTGCAGGTATGCCTGGAAGTGGTTGGATAGATAAAGCGATGCAAGGTATAAGTGGGAGTAATGTAACCAAAGGACTAGGAAGTGTTTTAAGATCTCCAGAATGGATGATACCAGCAGCGAGTTTAGTTGCCGGCGCGTTTGCTAAACCAGAACAACAACTTGAAGGAGGAGCCATGAGCCGTGGAGCAGGGATCAATCTTCAGGACATTGCAAAACTCGCCAACATCACAGATGAAAAACAAGGACAAGCAATCGGATTAAATTTTTTACCTGAAGCCTCAGCTAGAAAATATTCACCAGAAGAAATGGCATTGACGTACGCTGCAACAGAAGGCGCGGCTAAAGGCGGAAGAATCGGAGCTCAAGAAGGAGGCTTAATGAGTCTCGGTGGAATGGAAATGGATTTAAGAGGTGGGGGATTTGTACCCATCGGTGCTAAAGAAAAAGCGGATGATGTCCCAGCACGATTAAGTAAAAACGAATTTGTATTTACAGCAGATGCTGTAAGAGCAGCCGGCGGAGGAGATGTAGACGCAGGCGCAGATAAAATGTACAACACAATGAAACAATTGGAGAGTAGAGTAGGATAATGGCAAGCATAGTAGGCAAAGCAATTAAAGGATTTGGTAAAGCTTTAAAATATCATAAAGCTAAACGTGCAGCTTCTAAAAAAGTTCATTTTGATTTTCAAAAAGGAAAACCTTTTCCTAAGAAGACACAAGAACATATGAGAAAAGGGGAGAAAAGAAAATTGAAGATGAAGCATATGGGTTTTAAACAAGAACCTTACCAATATAGTGGTAAGACATCTAAGTCAGGAGCTAAAAAATTAAAAGAAGTGTGGTCAACTAATCCATACAAAGCTAAAGGAGGCAAAGTATAATGGCAGTACAACAACAGAGAACCTTACCCGCACAGTTTATAGAAGATGCTGGTAAAGATTATGCAACACAGCTTAAAGGCTTAACGTCTGTTCCTTTAGATACAGATAAGTTTGCCCCAACGGTTGCAGCACAAGACCCTTTACAAGCACAAGCTTACTCCCTAGGTCAAGCAGGGGTTGGAGCTTATCAACCTTACCTTACTCAGGCAGGCGCTTACGCAGGACCAACAGGTTATGAGTCGTTCATGTCTCCATATCAACAAGATATTATTGATACAACGATGGCTGACTTTGATAAACAAGCAGCTCAAGGAATTTTAGGTATTGGACAGGCAGCCGCACAAACAGGAAATTTAGGTGGAGGCAGAGAAGGTGTACTGAGATCCGAGTACCAATCTCAATCAGATTTAAACAGAGCTAAATTGTTAGCTCAATTAAGACAACAAGGTTTTGGTCAAGCACAACAATTAGCACAAACAGCTTTTGGTCAACAAATGCAGATGGGACAACAACTCCCAGCATGGCAAGGACAAGACATTGCAACTTTGGGTACATTGGGTGCAACCCAACAAGCGCAAGCACAGGCAGAAGCAGATGCGCAAAGAGAAGCAAATCGAATGACAGCCATGGAACCGTATGAAAGAATGGGTCAATATGGTTCAGGGATAACAGGATTAATTTCAGGTTACCCAGGACAATATCAAACTTCGGTTATGCCAAATCCAACACCGTTGCAAACAGCGTTGGGTACAGCATCTGTATTGGGTGGTATCTATGGAAACATAAGAAATCCTGGAGCTACATCACAAACTCAAGGTACAAATTACAATTACTGGAACCAGTGGATGGATCCTACATTTAAAGGTTAATCATGAGCAGAACATTACACAGACCCATGTTCAAAAGAGGCGGTCAGGCTAACGGCGGCATCACAACTGGACTTGGAAGACAAGGATATTCGAGAGCAGGATCGGTATCTCCTATGGACACAGTAAGAAGTCAAATGGAAATGCTAGATTATTTAGCCCCTGCAAAACAAACGAGCATGAATGATTTTTTAATTAATTTTGGTTTAAACATGGTAGGTAATCCTCCAAGTGGAAGCATCTTTCAAACCGCAGCCAAAGAAGCTCAAGCCCCTTTCGCACAATTTCAAAAATCTAAATCACTAGAATCAATGGGAAGAAGAGATCTTGTTGCTCAATTTATTAAAGGTTTAAGTGATGAGGATAAGAACGCTATCGAACAAGAGATTCAAATGAGAATGAAAGAACTCGGTGAAGATAGATCAGTTGCCGCTAAAAAAGTTTTAGACAAAAGAGTTCATGGAGTTTTAGATGAGCCAGGAGAAGCTGAACAAGACGCTCTTGCTGTCTTAATTTCTCAGATGACTGCTTCTAATAATCCTTATCCTGTACCGGCAGGCGTAGCTAATGTTATTGCCCCTACGGTTCACGACATTCTTGTACAACAAGGCGGAGGTAAAAAGAAATTCTCCGATGAGATTGTGGAAAATTTTGATTATGAAAAATATTATATCAAACCTAATCATGTTACGCGACCTGATGCAATACAAAATGCTGACTTATATACCACAGATGGAATCGCTAAAGAAATGGTTGTGACGGAGCCCACACGTTACCGTGATGGAGCAATTTATTTTGATTATCAAAAAGGAAAATTTTATAAGAAACAAGGTTCAACATTCATACTAGTTGAGGACGCAGAAACGATCTCAACTAACTAGGAGATTACATGGCTGTCTTTGACATTCAAGAAATTATCGAAGAAGAAAAAAAGAAAAACAAGAGTATCGAAGATACTGTTGTTGAAAAACAAATCTCCTATGATGAGAAAAAAGAGGCTGCTGAAAAAGCTTTAAGAAAGAAAAGTGATATTCAAGAAGCTTTATCTCTGACGGAAAAAGCAATTAATGCTTCTAAATATATAGAAGAGCATGGCTATGACGAATTTATTCAGGCTGCTAAAGCTCATGATCCTGAGTTTGATGAGAAGGATATTTTAGGAATCTTTAAGAATCAACGTAGTAAAGCCAAGACTTTAGATGATGAGTATGGAGATACTAAACCCATCATTGATACTACAAAAAAATCATTCACAATGGCCGGGACCACAGGGCCTATTACTAATACTTATGAGCAAGCTAAATTAGATAGCGCTTCTCCTTTTGAAAGTGAAGTAGGAGTGAGCGAATCTATTGGTCATGCTATTGCTGGTAATATCATTGCCATTCCCTATGGCTTTGTCAATATGACTGCCATGTTAATCGATATGGCTGCTGAGGATAATCTTAAAGTGGACCAAGGAGCCGTGGCGCGATTAGAAAATTGGTTTGATCAAACATACTTTGGAGCTGGAATGAAATTTAGTAAGGAGAAGGCCAAAGAGAGAGGACTAGGAAGACTTGTTGATGTAATTATTCAACTCTATGGAGGATATAAGACCATCGGAAAATTAGGTATTAATGTTAATAAAAAAGCAGCCGTCATGTATAATAAGGCCCTCGACCATGTACGAAAAGGAAAATATGTTAGAACCGCTGGAAATAAAGGGGCATATGAATTAGCCAAGAAAACTAAACAACTTAACACCCTGACTAGAACTCAAAAGTATACAGGGTATTTAATTGGAGGTGGATTAGTTGGAGGGGCAACCTATGATGTTGAAAACATAGGAACCTTTGGTGACATTTTCTTTGACGAAGGAGAACTAACCGCTATGGATCGAGAGAAAAAATCCACAGCTAAAGAAGATGCTTGGAGAATGTTTTATAACAAATTAAAATTAGGGGGAGAGTTAGGCTTTCCTATTGTACCTACAGTAGTTGCAGGTGGTAAGGTTGCTAAGCTCATTGCAACTCAAGGAAAAAATATTGCTTATAGTAATAAAGCAGTTGAACGTTTTATAGATAGATTTATTGCAAGACCTTTCAGGTCCAGAGGACCCTACGAACAAGAAGTTTTTGAATCAATGCAAAGACTTGAAGGAAAGCAAGCATCAGCGAGATTAATTGCGGAAGATTCTTTAAGAAGATTTGATGGGATTATTAAACGAATTTCTAACACAACTCAAAAGGCATCTGATGCATCTGGTTTAACGGAAGGTATTAGTGATGTAATTGTTAAACTCATTAACCAAGGAAAAATGGGAGTGAAGAATGGAAAATTAGTTGTGAAGGGTTTTGATAGTAAAACATTAAACTCTGTTTTTAAAACTTTTGTTAACGATTTAAAAATTTCTAAAGATGATGCCGTGGCATTAATGGATGAACTTTTAGATGTTCATAAATTCTGGGCTGAATTCGGAAATACAATTCTTCAAGGAAAAAATGTGAATGTAGGAGTTAAAGAATTTGCTCGTATTTTAAACGAGAGGATTAGAAATGTTTTAACCACTGAGTACAGAATTTTTAAAGACAATGGGCTCATTCCCGTCAATGAATATAGTGTGTCGAGAGGAATCAAAGATGAAGTAGCAGAGATATTTATAAGAAATGCTGCAGAGAATGGAGTAACGATGAGTAAATCAGCTGCTCGTTTAACGGTGGATAGTATTATTAAAACAGTGAGGCTGGATCCAATAAGCGGAAAACCTTTTTTTCCTTACGAACCGAAGGGATGGGACAGAGAGGCTGGTGTAATAATCAAAAGAATAGCTGAAAATATTACAGGAGGCGGAAAATTTAAAGCAGATAAAAAAGGCGGACTCATTCAAACTAAAAGTGATTTAGCAGCCTTTAAAAAATTATTTGGTGAATATCAAAATGCAACTAATATTATTGCTAATGTAACAACCGATCTTGCAGAGATTGCAGCTCGAGATACAATGTATAATAGAATTAAATCAGTGTCGAAAGCAATGGCAGATCAAGGGGAACGAGCTTTGGTTTATGATTCGTATGATAAAGCAGTTAAAGCGTTCAGAGCTGCTGGTCCAGAGAGCAAGTTTGCACCGCGTCCTAAAATTATAGAAGCAAAAGATGGATTAAAACTTCCACAAAAATTATCAGCAGAAGTTTACACGGTTCCTTTAAATGGGATGTACACTACAGAAACTATCGCTCAAGGTTTAACCTATGGTGCCGCAAGTAACTTAGGAAGCATTACTAAAAATATTTATTATCAATACGCAGTGACTCTTCCTAAAGGATTAATTCAAGCCGCAAAGACAGTCCTTGGACCTTTCACTCACACTAGAAACTTTGCTTCAGGTGCAGTGACGACAGTAGCAACAGGAAATATTCTTATTCCACCTTCTGAAATCAGAGGTGCTATTCGAACAGCATGGAGAACTGTACAACCACAAATTATACAAAAGAATGTTAAAGGATTGAGCCCCGCTGCAGGAGCTAAAGAATTTACCAAAGAAGGAGGTCAATCTCTGTATAGATTTTTATTAGATCAAGGAATGGTAAATCAAAGTGCTACGTATGGTGATGTCATCGGTCTTATACAAGATGCTGGCAGCACAGGTGTCTTTGAATTTTTTAAAAAGAAAATGCCACAACAGATCAAACGTTTTTTAAGAAAAGCTCAAGAGTTATATGTAGCAGAAGATGATTTTTGGAAAGTCTTTAATTTTTTTGGAGAGGCTTACAAAATCAGGAGAGCTTATGCAGCAGCTATCAAAGCAGGAAAAATTAAATTAAAAGATGTTCCAGGAGGAAGTCTTGATTCCATAGAAATTTTATTAGACGCTACTCGAAATGTTAGAGCCATGCTTCCTAACTATGCGTATGTTCCAGAATTAGTTAAAGCTTCTAGACGTGCACCTCTAGGAAACTTTGTATCTTTTCCCGCAGAAATTATAAGAACGTCTGCAAACATTATGACTAAAGCTCATAAGGAAATTAATAGTCCTATCTTTGAAAGAATGGGCTGGGAAAGAATGTTTGGATTTCTAGGAGCCACAGCGGCCCTAGCGCCCACTGCAGTCTGGACCTTTCAACAACTCTATGGTTTCTCAAAGGAGAGACTGTACGCTTTAAGAGAATTTGTCCCTTTCTTTTCAAGAAACTCTACCATTCTCCCCATTTATATTGATGGAGAATATAAGTATATTGATTTTAGTAGAGGATATTTCTATGACACAGTAACGAATCCTATCCAAGCCATCATCGTAGGGATGGAACAGAACAAAGATAAACCGGTTATACCGGCGTTGGTAGATGGATTAGGAAGAGCTTCCTGGAATTTAGTAGAGCCTTTTGTTTCGGAATCAATTTGGATTCAAGGGATACAGGATATTTGGGGACGAGGAGGGGAAACTAAAGAGGGAACCAGAGTTTTCTTTGAGAGAGATGAGCCAGGAACTAAACTCTCTAAAGTAATTCAGTACCTAGCAAGACTTTATTCTTTTGGATCAAGTGTACAGTTTAAAAGAATGTTAGCATCTTTAACTGACACCAGTATCAAGGGAGAAAAATATGAGTTTGGAGATGAGTTATTAGGATTCATCGGAGCTAGACCTATTCCCGTAGACATTGAAAAGCAAATGAGATTCTTTATTAATGACTTTATTGAGTCACAATCTTCGGAACGTCAGATTCTTTATTTTGAAACTCGACTAGGCGATCCAGTAGATCCTAATCAATTAATTAGTCAGTATTATACTGCCAACTCACAAGCCTATGAAACTTTCAACAAGTTAAGAAGACAAATTGATGCAGCTTTATTCTTAGGAGTTTCGGAAGATAAAATTAGAAACGTGTTTAAAGCAAGAGGTAGAGGAAAATTATTTAATCAAATTATGGATAATAAATTTGTTCCTTTTGATATTACTGCCGGAACACGGGCACAGTTTAGAGAACTATCTGAAGAGAAAGGGATCCCGAATGTCTTGGAACAATCTTATGATACATTGATGTCTATGAAGGAAGCGTTTGGAGATACTCCTTTAAATAAAAAAATAAAAATTAAAAAGGAAGACTATCTACATGGTAGAAAAGATAAACGTAAAGACTTACCTAGTTGGTACAAAGAAGGTCAATCTCAAGCACCTTTACCAACGACACCTACGCCAAAAGTAGCCAAAATACCTGCACAAATTAACCAACAAACAGGGTTGACAAGAACAGAAGCTGCGTTATTGTCTCCAGAGGAACAAGTAATTGCTAGGAGAACATGACACCCAATAGTGTGAGAGAAAATATTATATCATTGCAAGGCCACATCACAGGTCTCAAAAGAGACGTGGCTAATATCAAGAACAACCATTTAAAACATATGGATCAACATATTCACGAATTGGGTGGCAAGATAGATAAAATCTATTGGGTTCTTTTAGCTATGGTGGGGGCCGTAGCCTTACAATTATTTCAGTTTTTTCTCGTATAATATATGCAGTTATCCAAAAATTTTTCCTTGGTAGAGCTTACCAAGTCGCAGACGGCTGAAAGGAAGGGCATTCCCAATGACCCTAGTCCTGACCACATAGAGAACCTAAGATTGCTCTGTGAGAGGGTCCTACAGCCCGTTAGAGACCATTTTAACCACGTTGTTACTATTTCTAGCGCCTACCGGAGCCCGGCTCTGTGCCAGGCCATCGGCAGCAGCGTAGATTCGCAACATGCAAAAGGGATGGCGGCGGACTTTGAAATCTTTGGGACCCCTAATAATGAGGTCTTTAATTGGATCAAGGGAAACCTTCTATATGATCAAATGATTCTCGAGTTCTGGAATTCAGACGAGCCCAACTCGGGGTGGTTGCACGTCAGTTATAATCCAGAGTCATCAGAAAATATAAAGGAAAATTTAAGAGCTTATAAAGACGAAAATAATAAAACTCGTTACAAACCAATTATAGGAGATGCATAATGTTACACCAACTCTATAGTAATTTTAATACGTTTTTTAATCGTCATCAGGGTCTTGTTTTATTTTTGATGCTGGTGCTGATTTATCTAAAATAACGAAATCGAAAATTTTGCGCGCGTCGCGCGTATATCCTACGTTTTGGTGGATTAAACAAATCCCCACCAACCCGTTATAATATATTTTTCATGATTTTTACTTATTTGCCCTTTATGGGTGTGAGTAAAATCAGTGGGCCAAATTAAAGTAAGCCCTTTTTCGGCAGGTGTTATTATATTTTGATATTTAAAATGAGTGCCTCCATGAGGTACATCATTCAAATAAGTCATAAATACTAAACATCTATTTTGCTCTAAACTACTTCGTTCAAAATGCCACTGTTTAAATCCACCTCCAGACCTATAGTGTTGGATTTTTGCATCTTGAATCATGTCATATTTACTAAACGTTTTGAGTTCCGGATATCTCTCTACATAGTACCCACGTGCTTGATCTAACAAAGCTCGATAATGCATAAATGCGATATGGGGATAATTAGGTTTAACAATAAATTCAGTAGATTCTTTCTCGGTTATATCAACTCGTTCTGGAGGACCTATAGTTCCTTGAAAATGAGAAGATTTATTTTCCTTAAAAAACTTAATAAGATTATCACAAACTTTAGGGTCAATATACCATCCTCCAATCATACTGTTTAAAGGAAGAATATACTCTTTTAAATCCATGACTTAAGTTCTTCTCCAAGAACTTCTGATGCTATATTTATTTTTTTTCGAAGTGATTTCACAATTTTAGAATCCACGGTTTCATCAGCCATAATGTCAATGTAGGTCACAGACTTTTTCTGTCCGATCCGATGAGCACGATCCTCGGACTGTAGACGTTTTTCTAGATCATAACCATTTGAGTAATAAATAACTGTATTGGCTGCTGTTAGGGTTAATCCGTATCCCCCTGTTTGCGGCGTTCCAACAAAAAATCGTGTTTCGGGGTTTTTTTGAAAATTGTCTTTATTCTTTTGCCGTTGATCGTGGGGCGTGAGCCCATAATAATCGACCACGGACCCCGGACCATGAACGCGCCCAATCTCTTTAACAATATTTTGAATATCTTTTTGCCAATGCGCCCAAATAATAGCTTTTCCTTCAACTTCATCTAAAATATCCATAAGCTCACTTAGACGATTGTTTTTTATTTCCTGGGTTGTGCCATCATCAGCTACAAAATGCCCACAGGTGATTTGTTGAAGTCTCATTAATTGGGTTAATGCAGTCATGGTGGTAATGGTTTTACCATTTAAAGTAGCCAAGGCTTCTTTTCTCATTTGTTCATATATTTTTCTTTGTTGAGAAGTTAGTTCAATATTTCTTTTCATATATATTTTAGCTGGAAGATCTAGACAATCTTCTTTTAAAACACGATAAGAAAAAGGCTGTAATTTTTGTGAGAGTTCTGGAAGATTTTTAAATCCAGAGACAAGTTGAATGGATCGCCCAGATATATGGGCAGTTTTCATAATAGCATATCTCATTCTAAATGAATAATAAGAGTCATGATCTAAATGATTAGGATCTAAAAAATAACATTGAGTAAAAAGATCTAAAGGATTTTTAGTTACTGGAGATCCAGTTAAAATTCTTCTGTATCTCGCCATCTTAGAAAGTTTAACAATATTCTTGGTTCGTTGAGCTTTTGGATTTTTAATTGTGGTAGATTCATCAATTGCCATTAACGTTTTATGCGACAATAAAAATTTTTGAGCAAAAGTTACTCCTTTATCTGTGCTAAAAGCTTCAACATTCATAATTAAAATGTGAAGATCCTGACCTGTTTCAAATAAACGATCAAGTTTTGTCTTTTGTTTCTTAGTTATATTGGATTGCCACATCACGGAAACATGTTCTATATGTTCTGGAAGATGTGCTGGTAATTCTTGTTTATACCAAGTTGCAATCACTCCCTTAGGCGCAACAATTAAAAGTCCATCTACTTTACCTTTATCATAAAGCATGGCTGTATTATCAATAAGAACTTTAGTTTTACCTGTACCCATTTCCATAAAATAGGCATACGTTTCTCTATTCCATGACTTTTCTAAAGCAGTCATTTGATGCTTATAAGGATCAGTTTTAAATTTATATTCCATAGTTAAAATGTTCTTTCTGTCCATCCCACCACCCCTTTCTATCTTTTTACTTTCTTGACAAGAAGATTATACTATCCTATATTGCATGTCAAGAAAGATGAAAATTAAAACTTACAACAAAGTAATAAAGTCTTTAGCTCAACCACTAACTAGACGAGCATATACAAAGACTATAGCTGAGTTAGGTCTATT